>Ga0116231_10015040_pt1 | contig 10132 bp, 10 predicted proteins | sample S1TSphgellanicum_2_FD_89695 | JGI IMG/M metagenome (GOLD analysis project Ga0116231, IMG submission 89695) | Host-associated microbial communities from peat moss isolated from Minnesota, USA - S1T2_Fd - Sphagnum magellanicum MG | ecosystem: Host-associated > Plants > Peat moss > Unclassified... | reverse complement strand
TTGCTTTCCCGGCCGCCCCAAACCGAATCGTACCTGCGCCGCGCCGTGCAAGACCTAAATCAAAGATTCCGCAAGCAACATGACTTGTGCCCATCCCCTAGTCCCCACAAGGGGGAGGGAGAAGTGAGACGCCTTATACCAGGCTCGGCGGTTTTTGACTCTTGCCCGGCTGGGAACCCTCACCCTTCCCACCGCTGCGCGGTGGGTCCCTTCCCTCTCCCGCAAGCGGGCGAGGGAGTTTTGCATCGGTCAAACTCAAGTGCGATTGGTATTATACAACTGAAATTGTTTGCGTTCATTCGTTCCGCAGATGTGTGACTCCCATGGCCCATAAGGGGGAGGGAGAAGTTGGGGGGCTTATAGCTCTGTTTCCTGTTCAAGCAATTTGATACCGAAATGTGCGGCTTGTGCGCGTATCTTTGCTCGATCGCCATTGAAGATTTGTTGGTGCGTGGCTGTTTTGCCGCTGCTTGTGGCGAGGGCGAACCAGACGAGGCCTACGGGTTTTTCGGGGGTGGCGCCGCCGGGGCCGGCGATGCCGGTGACGGAAAGGGCCAGGTGGGCGCGGGAGAATTTTAGGGCGCCCTCGGCCATGGCGCTCGCTACGGCTTGGCTGACGGCGCCGTGTTGGGCGATGAGATCGGAGGGGACGCCGAGACATTCGGCTTTGGCTTCGTTGGAATAGGTGACGTAGCCGCGCTCGAATACATCCGACGAGCCGGGGATGTGGGTGAGGGCGGCGGCGATGAGGCCGCCGGTGCAGCTTTCCGCGGTGGCGATTCTGAGGTTCTTGGCGCGGCAGAGGTTTAGAACGTGCTCGGCGAGGTCCAGGGTTTCTTGGGTGAGCATGGCTGTGGTCCTTGCCTGAGAGCCCTCACCCTCCCACCGCTTCGCGGTGGGCCCCTCCCTCTCCCACTTCGTGGGCGAGGGGTTTCTCAGATTCGGTGAAGGCGGCGAAGTCTTTGGCGGTCTGGTCGGCGTAGGCCAATGCGAAGGCGGTGATGGCCTGGTCGAAACTGTCGCCGTCGCCGCCGTCGCGGTCGGTCATGTAGCCGGCGAGGAGGGCGGCGTCGCCGGCGCGGCCGTGGGCGCGGGCGAGGGTGCGGCCGCAAAGGGCGGCGGCGAAAGGGAGCATGTCGGCTTCCAGGGCGGCGCCGATATCGGCAAGGCGCGAATCCTTGAGGCGGCGCACGTAAAAATGGCGGTTGTCGATGGGGGTTGTTGTCCAGCCCAGGAAGATGTCGCTTTGGGCTTGGAGGCGGCGCTGGCCGGTGACGACGCGCTCGCCTTGGCACGCCGGGTTTCGGGCGCCGGTATAGGGGGCGAGAACGCTCTCCTGGGCTTCCTTGACTTGTAGGAGCAGGGGGGCGCCGTCGGCCGAGACGTAGAGGCCGATGGCGCAGAGGGTGCCGACGGAGCCGATGCCGACAATCTTCATGGCGCGGTCACGCAAGGCGTAGCGGTTTACGAGATCCGCGTATTGCGGCTGCAAGGTTTCCGGGTAGGCGGCGAAGGCGGCGTTTATGGTGTCGGAGAACTGCGGCATGTGGCGGGTGTTGCCGCCATCCTTGATGGTGAGCGTGGCTTCGTCGACGAGATTGTAGTGGGCGTCGGTGGCATCGATGATGGTGCGGAGGCGTTTTTCGAGGCGGCGGCGGATTTTGTGGGAGTCGATCGATTCGATGGCGGTGCGCAGATCGATGGTGCTGTGCCAGGCATCGAGCGGGGGCAGGTTGGAGAGTCGCGCCATATGGCGGCGGTAATGGCGGACGCAGCGTAGGGCGAGGGCGCGGCAGGCGTGGTCGGCAAATCCGCTGTCTCGGGCGCTGACGACGAAGCTGGTGGCGAGGCGTTTTACATCCCACTCGAAGGGGCCAGGAAAAGTTTCGTCGAAGTCGTTGACGTCGAAGACGGGGATGCCTTCGGGGGAGGCGTAGCTGCCGAAATTCGCCAGATGGGCGTCACCGCAGAGTTGCACGGTGAGACCGGTGTTGGGGAGGCCGGAGAGGTCTGACGCCATGACCGCGGCGGCGCCGCGGAGGAAGGCGAAGGGGGATTGGCTCATGCGCTGGGTGCGGAGGGGGAGGAGTTCCTGGATGCGGTTTTTGCCCTGGGCGCGGAGAATTTTCAGGGGGTCTTTTCGGGTTGATGGCGGGTCCCACGCGGCGTGGAAGCTGCGGGGGAGGGTTCGCCTGGCGGCGGCGCCGGCTTCCCGGCGTTCTGCTTCGGTGTGCATGGGGTGAGTTAGACGCAGTTTTCAGGCGAGCGGAAGGGTTGCCTGCGCGGCCAATAGCACCAGAGCGGCGAGGGCGCCGGCGATCACGTCGTCGGCCATGATGCCCCAGGGGCCGCCTTGTTTGTCGGCCCAGCCGACGGGGCCGGGTTTCCAGATGTCAAAAAGGCGGAAGAGGGCGAAGGACAGGGCGACGCCAAGCCAGGTGATGCGGTGGAGGGGGAGGAGGGCGATCATTTGTCCGGCGATTTCGTCGATGACGATCCAGCCGGGGTCGGCGTCGGCTTCTTCGGCGGAGAGGAGTTTGCGGATGGCCTGGTAGCCGCCTGCGGTTGCGATGATGGCGCCTGCGAGCAGGAGGATGTGGGATTGTTTGAGCAGAAGCAGGCCGATTGCCAGCCCGACGAGCGATCCGGCCGAGCCTGGTGCATAGGGAAAGGCACCACTGCCGAAGCCGCAAGCGATAAAGAAAGCAAAAGTTTTTTGCTTCTTTTTTTCAAAAAAGAAGGGCTTTTGTTCTTTCTTGAAAGAAAGAACCAAAGAACTTTTATTTCTTGAGTCGCGCTTCATAGATCGTTTCGTTTTCAAGAACGCGCTGCACATAGTTGCGGGTTTCGGCGAAGGGGATGGATTCGATCCAGTCGGTCATTGCGTCCGAGTCATCTGCCGTTGGGGCGGCTGCGTCGAGCCATTGCTGCACGCGGTGGGGGCCGGCGTTGTAGGCGGCGATCGCGACGGGGACGAGGGCGAAGCGGTCGATCAGGCCGGCGAGATAGAGTGTACCGAGGCGCATGTTGATGGTTGGGTCGCTCAATGGGCCGGCCTGGATGTGGTCGGCGCGGGCGAGTTGGGCGGCGGTTTGGGGCATGAGCTGCATGAGGCCGTAGGCGCCGGCGGGGCTGATGATTTTGGGATCGAAACTGCTTTCCTGGCGCATGATGGCCAGAACGAGGGCGGGGGGGACCGGGCCGGGCGGGGGCTGGAGGCTCAGTCCCGTTCGGGGGATGGGCCAGCCGCTTTGGGGGATGGCGGCGCCATATCGGCCGGCGAGGCGGGCGGCCAGCACGGCGATGTCTGGCATTCCGTCACGCAGGGCGGCCTGAGCGACCAGGGTACGCTGCGCGAGGGTGGCGGGGGGTTGGATCAGGCACTGGTAGAAATCGGCGGCGCGCTTTGGGTCTTGCCACGAGACTAAGATGCCGGCGGCGCGGAAGAGGTCGGAGGCCTGGATTTGCGCAGCTTCGGCGGGCGGAACAGCGGGATCGCGCAGGGAGGCGATGAGGGCGTGCAATGCGGGTTCCGCTTCGCCGGCCTCGATGGCGGCTTTCTGCCCATAATAGGTGAGCGGCCAGGCGGCGGCCTGCTGGAGATAGGTTTTGGTGCCGGCGGCGTCGGGCGCCGCGTGGGCCAGCCAGTATTTTGCGCGCGATTGGGTGATGGCGGATTGGGAGTGGGCGGAGAGGGCCTGGAAATGGGCGCGGGCGAGGGAAGGGTCGTGAAGGGCGGTGAGCGCGATCCAGCCGGCCAGGAAATCGGCTTCGAGCGACTGGTCGGTGGACTGCGAGGTGTCGTTGGCGACGGCGTAGGCATCTTGCGGCTGATGGTCCTGAAGGAGCTCGCGGGCGAGGGTGTCGCGTTCGGACCAGAAGGGGACGCGGCGGGAGGCGGGCTGGAGGTGAGCTTCGGCTTCGGACGCGGCGCCGTGCCAGAGGGCGGCGGCGGCGGATTCGGCGTGGGTGCGGCGGAGGAAGCGGGCTTCTTCCAGGAGGAGGGCGGGGTCGGCGCGGAGGGATTCGGGGACGGCGGCGAGGAAGGAGAGGGCGTTCGCATCCTGGTGGCGGAAGGCGAGGCGGGCGGCGCCGAGATGGGCGTAGTCGGGGTCGAGGCGGGCGAGCTGGCGTTGGGCGGCGGCTTGGTTTGTGGGGGCCAGATGGTCGAAACGGTGGTGCTGGTCCTCTTCCGTGGGGGTTTTTCCCCAGCGGGCGAGGAAGGCGGCTTCCTCTTCCGGTTGGGCGAGGCCTTCGACCCAGGCCTTGCGGGCGGCGGCGGTGGCGCGGGGGGCGTCGTTGGTGGCGGCGTAGGCTTCGGCGCAGCGGAGCAGCGCCTTGGGGTCCTGCGGGGCGTGTGACTTGCAGAGTGTGGCGACGGCTGGCTCGTCGGGGTCGCTGGCGAGGGCATCGCCGTAGCGTTGTTCGAGGACCGGGCGGTCGGGCCAGGTGGGGTTGGCTTGCAGGAAATCGAGGATTTCCTGGGGGGTGGCCTGATCGGGCATGAGCAGGCGGATGAAGGTGACGAGTTTTTGGCCGAGCGCGTCGCCGGCGAGGGTTTGCGCGGCGGGCCAGTTGCGGGCGCGCAGGGCCTGAAGCATGGGGGATTCGGGCTGCGCGAGGGCGGAGGGGGCGATGAGGGTTAGCAGGAGGGCGAGGGCGGTTCGCCGTTGAGTCGGTGTTCTGGCGGGTGGGAGGCGGTGGGCTGAAGCCCACCCTACGGTTGCTCCGGTTCCATTGGCCTTTGCCGCCGGGAGACCCTCCACCGCGGCCCTCCCCACGGGGGGGAGGGAGAAGGAGGTCGGCAGATTGGCGGGCACTCGGCGCATGAGGGGGTTAAGGCACGGCGCCGGCTTCCTGGTCCAGCTTTGCTTCGATGCGGCGGTCGGGGACGAGCCAGAGGAGGGCGACCGCGGCGTAGATCAGGTCGGAGGCCCAGGTGGCGACGTACGCCATGGCGATGCCGGCGAGATAGAGGAGAGGGGCGATCTTGCCTTTGAGGTCGCGGCCGAGGGCCTGGCGCAGGGCGGATTCGGTGCCCTGGGCGCGGATGATGGTGGTTTGCATGATGAACCAGGCGATGGCCGTCATCAGCAGCGATGCGCCGTAGATGGCGGTGGGGAGGGGGGTGCCTGAGTGCTCGCCGACCCAGCCGGTGGCGAAGGGGATGAGGGAGAGCCAGAAGAGGAGATGCAGGTTGCTCCAGAGGATGCCGCCGGTGACGTGGGGGACGAGCTGGAAGAAATGGTGATGGTTGTTCCAGTATATGGCGACGTAGATGAAGCTGAGCAGGTAGCTGAGGAAAGTGGGGGCGATGGCCAGAAGGGCGCCGATATCGGTGGATTGGGGCGCGTGCAGATCGAGCACCATGATGGTGATGATGACGGCGATGACGCCATCGGAGAAGGCGGTCAGGCGGTCGCGTTCCAATGGGGTCTCCGCGGTGTGTGGGAGGGGACGATGGCATAAAACGCGCGGGGGCCAAGCCGGGATGTGGGTTGCGGCGCGGGGGCTGGCTTCCTAGGTTGCGCGGTTCATGCCCGGAGTGGAGTTTTGTATGTTCAAGGGGTCGATCGTCGCCCTGATTACGCCCATGCGCGCGGATGGGAGCCTGGATGAGGCGGCGTATGGCCGGCTTGTGGAGTGGCAGATCGCGCAGGGGAGTCAGGGGGTGGTGCCGGTGGGAACGACCGGGGAGAGCCCGACGCTGAGCCATGCGGAGCACCAGCGGGCGATCGAGATTGCGGTGGAGGCGGCGGCGGGGCGGGTGCCGGTGATCGCGGGCACGGGATCGAACAGCACGGCGGAGGCCGTTTCGTTGGCGCAACATGCGCGGAGGCGCGGGGCGGATGCGATCATGGCGGTGACGCCCTACTATAACAAGCCGACGCAGGAGGGGCTCTATCTGCATTATATGGCGATCGCCGAGGCGGCGGATTTGCCGCTGATCATCTACAATATTCCTTCGCGCAGCGTGGTGGATATGTCGCCGGAGACGATGGCGCGGCTGGCGCGGCACAAGAATATTGTGGGGGTGAAGGACGCGACGGCGAATCTGGCTCGGCCGCTGCATACGCGGCGTTTGTGCGGGGCGGATTTTGTGCAGCTTTCGGGGGAGGATCATACGGTGCTGCCGTTTTTGGCGGCGGGGGGACATGGGTGCATTTCGGTGACGGCGAATATTGCGCCGGGGCGGTGCGCGGAGATGCATGCGGCTTGGGCGGCGGGGCGGGTGGCGGAGGCGATTGCGATACAGGACCGGCTCCTGCCTGTGCATGACGCCATGTTTTGTGAATCCAATCCGGTGCCGGTGAAATATGCGGCGAGTTTGCTGGGGCTGACGCATGAGCATTGCCGGTTGCCGCTGGCCCCGCTTTCCGAGGCTGGGCGGGCGCGGGTGAAGAGCGCGCTGGTTGAGGCCGGGTTATTGGACTGATATTTTATTGTGGCAGAGAAGAAGACCAAAGCGGGCCTGATTACGCACGGGCTGGCGGCGCAGAACCGGCGGGCACGCTTCGATTACACGATCAAGGAGACGGTGGAGGCGGGGCTTGTGCTGCGCGGGCCGGAGGTGAAGTCGCTTCGGCATGGCCGGGCGACGATTACCGAGGCCTGGGCGGGGGAGCGGGATGGCGAGCTCTTCTTGTTCGGGTGTTATATTCCCGAGTATCAGGCTGGGGTTTTGTCGCGGTTCGATACGAAGGCGCCGCGGAAGTTGTTGTTGCACAAGAAGCAGATGGGGAACTTGATCGCGCAGACCACGCGGAATGGATATACGCTGGTGCCGCTGGATATTCATTTCAATGAGAAGGGTGTTGCGAAGGTGACGCTGGGGGTTGGGCAGGGGCGGAACAAGGCGGATAAGCGGCATGCGATTGCGGATCGGGATTGGAAGCGGGACAAGGCGCGGTTGATGCGGGGGGACAAGGCATAGAGCCTGCCCTGAAATGCTACTCTGCCGGCCGTCTGAGGCGCTTTCTGCGCTTCCGGTGCTCACGGCCATAGACGGCCGCTCCGCTCCGGTTCTCGAACAGCACGCCAGCCGGCTCGGCCTGGCGCATTTCAGGTCAGGCTCACGGTAGAATCTTCTTTTCTGAAGAAAAGAAGCAAAAGACTTTTATTTCCTGGTGCTGTTTCCAGGGTGGTGGCTGGCCATGGATCGAGGGAGCGGCGCAGGAGTAAAAGTCTTTTGGTTCTTTTCTTCAGAAAAGAACATTCTTTCTTGTTACTGGGGATTTTGATGACCGATCGGGTTGCCTACAAGATTTTTTCCGTGGCGGAATTTGAGGCGTTTCGGCGGGAGGGGGTTTTTGCGGGGTCGGCGGTGGATGTGGCCGATGGGTTTATTCATTTGTCGGGGGCGGGGCAGGTGGAGGGGACGCTGGCGCGGCATTATGCGGGGCGGACGGATTTGATGTTGGCGGCGGTGGATCTGGCGGTGCTGGGGGATGCGGTTCGGTGGGAGGAGTCGCGGGGCGGGGATTTGTTTCCGCATATTTATGGCGTTTTGCCGATGGGGGCGGTGACGGCTTGGGGGGCGGTTGAGCGGGCGGGGGATGGGGCGGTGGTGTTGCCGGGCTAAATGACGGCAGGCCCGGGAGGAGTACGTGGCCATTCCGGGGCCTGGGTATCTTGTTGCAATCTGAGGCGGCGGAAGTCGAGGGCTGAAAAGAGGTCATCCAGGTCGAGGGTGCTGTGTTTCTGCAGGGGCAGGGAAAATAGCGCTTCCTCGGCAAACCGCGTTTTGAGTGGCGCGGCGCCTTCCAGATAGGCCTGCTGCCACCAGGCGATCATGCGGGGTTTGGCCTCGGCCAGGGCCAAGCTGGTTACGAGCCGGCCGGATTTGGCCAAATTCACGGATTGGGCTGCGGGCACGAGGTTCCAGAGGTCGTTGCAGGGCCAGGCCGACCAGGGGAGGCAGTGATCGATGTGCGGCATGTTTTCCGTGAGGAGGCGGCCGGACCAGATGCAGTGAATGCGGTGGCCGGCATTTCGTTTTTGGCGGACGATATCGCGGACGAAATTGGTGTCGCGTTCGGGTTCGATCCAGGCCAGGGCTTCTGTTGCGCTATCGGTGCGTTTGGTTTCGCCTCGTTTTGCGGCGTAGTTTTGCATCATGCGGGCCCATTCGGCGATGAGCATGGGTTCGATCCAGGCGGACATGCGACGCAGCGCGATCCATATGAGACGGGGGATTCGGGTTGTGCCGAGGCGCCATAGGAGTTCGTGGTCCATGGCGATTGTGCCGGTTCTTGCTGGTGATTTGCCGTAGTGGGTTTCGAAGATTGGTGTGTCGTTTGCGTAGGTGAGGTGGCGGGCGGGCATGGCGGTGATCAGGCTTGCGGCATGTGTTAGTGCGTGGCGCAGGGTGTTTGCAGTTTCGCCGGTGAAGCGTGCGCCTGGGCGGAGGGCGTGGGGGGCGATGCCGGGGAGTTTGTAGGAGTCCGCTGATGAGAATGCGGTTGTTTGGCCTGGGCGCTGTGGCCAGGCGTTTGCGATCAGCGGCTTGAACATGCGGATCCAGTAGAGCGCGATGAGGCCGAGCGGCAGTTCTATGTGGTCGCCGGCATCGCGGGCTGCGTTGGCGGATGAGTCGGCAATTCTGGTGATGCAGCGGAGGAGTGCGAGTTTGTAGGTAGAGGATTTTTGTTGCCGCAGGATTACGCCGCGGAGGAGCGGGAGGGCGCCGGCGCCGTCGTTGGGCATGTCGAGGATGATGGTTTGCCATTTCACGTCGGGGCGGGCGGAGATGTCGTTGGCGTGTTCTGTGGCGACGCGCAAGGCGAGGCCGACATCGAGGCCTAGGCGTTCTATTTCTTGCGCGTTGACGGGCCAGATTGGGGGGTGGTGCGGGGTGGGGGCGTGGCGGCGTGTTATGACCAGTCTGCCGCCGGGTTTGAGGGACATTGCGAGGTTGCGCATGGCGCGGGGGCGGTGTTCTGGGGGGAGGTGCATCCAGACTTCGCTGAGCCAGACTAGGTCGAAGGCCAGGCCTAGGTTTTGGATGTGGGAGAGGGATGGGAGGGAGTCGTTTATCCAGCGGATGTTTGGCGCGGTGTTCGGGCGGGCGGCTTCGTTGCGCGGGGCTTCGGTGGGTTGGGCGGCTATGACGTTCCAGTTTTGGTGGGCGAACCAGGCGGCGGTTTGGGCGCTGCCGGCGCCTATGTGGAGCATGAGGCCGCGGTTTGGGGGGAGGAAGGGGATGGCGTGTTTGTGGATTTCCTCGAAGGTTTGGGCTTCGGGGGTTTGGGGGAAATTGTGAGAGGCGTCGGGGTGGGAGGTGGTGGTGTCAGAGGCCATTTGAGGGGTGTTATGAGAGTTTTTGCGTGGGGGGAGGGTGTGCTTGTGGAATTGGAATGGCAATGAAATGTTTTTTGGGTGAGCGTGTTTGCGGGCGTGTTTGCGGATTTGGTGGTTTTGGTGTGGCGTTGGGAATCGATGCGTCGCCTTGCGGCGACACATCCTACGGGTTGTTTGGTAGGGGGCCAGCGGTTGGCGGGTCAAGTATTTGAAATTGTTTGGGAGTGAACGTGTCGACACGTCGTTACGCGGCAGGCGGCGGCTGTCAAGGATGGCCGAAGGCCACCGCGCAGCGGCGCGCAGCGTCCTTGATAGCCGCCGCCTGCCGCGTAACGCTGGTTGCAGGCGGGTGCCGTCAACACTCCACCCCAGCCACAAAGACACAGTTGCTCCCAACCCTTCGGGTTGGGCCCCTGCCTCTCCCACTTCGTGGTAGAGGGGTTTTGGGCAGGTGTCGGACTCGATGCGGAATGGATGCAGCGCGCGGGCGCGTGAAGCAGAAGCGCGTCATACCAAGCTGCTAGGTTGGTGACTCTTGCCCAGATGAGTCCCCCACCCCGGGCCTCCCCACACGCTAGGGGATTCTCACATGTCATGTTGGTACCTCGGCAAGCATTCGGCCGCGATGGATGGCGCTGAATTGCTCCATCCCACGGCGGAAGGTGATGGGGCCCGGGGGCTTGTAGTAGCAGTTCCAGCCGCCCAGCCGGGCAATGACCCAGGCGGCGCGCGCCAGGCTGCCGGGGGGGTGCAGGTTGTGCTGCCGCGGCGTGCTGCCTTGCAGGCTCGGTATCAGCGCCTCGGTGGTCGCGATCTCGGCTTGGCTGAACAC
>Ga0116231_10015039_pt1 | contig 10134 bp, 15 predicted proteins | sample S1TSphgellanicum_2_FD_89695 | JGI IMG/M metagenome (GOLD analysis project Ga0116231, IMG submission 89695) | Host-associated microbial communities from peat moss isolated from Minnesota, USA - S1T2_Fd - Sphagnum magellanicum MG | ecosystem: Host-associated > Plants > Peat moss > Unclassified... | reverse complement strand
TGGACCCCAGTTGCAAAATAGAAACAAATATGCACCCTTGGATTATAGTTTATTTGTAGGGGAGTTTGAACTTTGGGCAAAGCACATGGGTTAAACACCCAGGTGCTATTGGCTAACTTGCCACATTTCTGCTGCAACAACAACATCATCATCTTAAATTATTATTATTTCATTCCTGGTTTATTTCCTTCCCATTCTTGGTGGGCAGAAAGCTGCAGTGTCAGACTCAGCAGAGGGATAGTGTGCAGCCGGCAACCTCGGAGCTTCCAGGGTGTCGATCCGCATGGACGACCGGACGGATGGACAGAGCATGGATGACGGGACCCACGGATACAGGGGAGGCTTCATTTCTCATCCCCACGTCCTTTACTATATAGGATTGTCATTGATGTTTCATCATTTATTGTGCAAGGCTCCTATTGGTCACCAGATGCAAAGGGCACCTCATGACTTAAATTATTATGTCTTTATCAATTTTCAAGGATCACATGCATAAAGCTTTTCCATTTGACAATCACAATTTTTTTTAAAAAATTGGATATTTCTCTCTCTAAGTAGACCCACCAAACATAATAACAAAACACCTTTCAATGAAATCCTTAAACCCAAAATGTAACCCAAAAAAACTATATTATTTGATAATTGCCAAATCTTTAAACTATAAGTGAAATATTATGAAAATAAAACGAAACATAAGAATTAACAACAAAGCTTTTTCAAATCTTTTCATCAAGATTATGTCCATCCATTGTTACTATTCATTCAAAACATCTAATATCTAGTCTTATGCGTGTATAAGGCCAAACCCTTTCAGGAATAATGCATACACATGCTTCTTCTTTTTTAAAAGCTCAGATTTATTTGTACACAATATGATTTTCTACATATTTATATTCATTTGTGGGGTTGAGGGAAAAGGAGTGGGCCGAACAACCTCATTTAAAATTAACCCATTTAACTTGAGTTCATAATAATAAAAATATTTCCATTGCATGTTCTTTCAAAATTTTATGTAAATCATTATTTTAGAACATAGCCTCTCATGGGGGAGCCACTTGTTTCATAAGGTTTGCACAAAGTTCAAGTGCCACAATTTTATTAAAATAAGCAAAAGAAGCCCCATTGTGATGCTATTGTAAGCATGTTTAGTGTTCCAATAACTTTTTGCATATTGCCCTCATGAAAGTGATTCCTTGAATAAATATATATTATAATAATCATGATAACAATAATAATAATACAAAAAATATTTGATTCTAATAACATCCCTCATATTTGTAATGCCTTGGTATAAAAGAGACCAAATGAGTAAAAGATTAACCAAGAAACTTGTGAAATGGACACTAGAAATATGAAGCAAAAACAAAGGGAACAATACAAAGCTTAAGATTCCCCCCTTTTTAACCTTTTGTACACAAACAAAGGTTACAACATTAGTGTAAAAATATGCACAAAATATGCAAGGTCCATGGAAAAGGCTTTGTGCCTAGGATTTTGTGAGTTCTGCCCATGAACCACATTTCAATAACAACACTGTTATTGAAGTGGTTGACGTTATTATTATTGGTATGTGGATCATGGCAGAACTCAATAACTTCATCCATTAAACAAAAGGAGTAAGTAAAAGCTGATGGCAGCCTGATGAAATGCATGCAAAAAGCACCTACTTTCATGCAAAAGGTCAAAGAAATTTCAAAGGGGAGAGAGAAAATGACAACAAACTAGGGCCTCTCTCAACACCAAAGACATCACTATGACATACTATTCGCTCATGAAGTTACAGAAGTCTAGTAGGGCGGCTTGTCCTTTCTACTTAAAGGCTTGGTTCACGTTTTTCCCCTTCAAAACCCACAACTTCTTCATAGCTTTCTTGGCCTCAGAGCACTTAGGTTGATACTCTCTTTTTGGCCCCACATAAGATGGTTTCTTTTGTGGTGGCCCCAACAAGTCTAGAAGTAATTGCAATAAAGTTTTGCAGGTTTTCAGTTGTACTCCATAGACAGACCATCGTGCCTGGTGAGGTGCCTGTGAGGAATTTGGGGAGCCCTGTAAGGGCAACCCCAAGTTCCCAAACAGGCTCCTCAATGGCCTATACCCAAGCCCTATAAGGTGAACCCTAATTTCCAAATGAGCAAAATGTCCTGTAACTGACACACTTCATTCCATAATGTTTTTTATATGGCTTTGCATAATGTTCATGTGGATTCACACACTGATCACATGGATATTGCAGAGTGGTCGTGTGGATTTTGCACAATGGTTGTGTAGATAATAGAGATATCCGCAAATTCACCATGTCTTCTCCCTGTCTTTGGGCCTCCGTTCCACCCTAACCCCTCTTTTAGTGGTATCCGTAAAGTAATGAAATTTTATTAAATCTCAGTATGAAATGCTGAAACTCAGTACGAAATGCTGAATCTCAGCATTTCATGCACAAGGTTCGAGAGGAATTATAGTAGTTGTACAGGTAGGAGCAGTGAAAATCTATGTGGCAGCGGTGGAGGCGCTCAGGATAAAAGAAAGTACACGGTGAAACTCAGAAAACCATCAAAATTGATGGTTTTCTGAGTTTCACCCCCACCTTGAATGCTAATGTACTTTTTAGCAGGGTTTTTTTTTATCTCACCCTGTGTATGACCAAACTCAGGGTACTGGTGCTGTCTTTTCCTGACTTTACGGATATCTCTATTAGGTCGTAGCACTTGCCCAAGATAAGTCAGGCAAACCCTGACAACACCCCCTCCATTCTGCCTTGTAAATGAACAAAAAAGTGGCAGAAAGGGCCATAGGAGAACCTGTACATTCTACAAATGATCCTCTCATGGTTACAGCTCTACTTAAGGCTATATTTTGCAGGTTGAAATGGTGCTTCTGATCACAGCCTTTCCAAATGCTTTCATAATTGATTTCAAGTTATCTGTGAAGTACCCCAAACTGGGCTGCTGGGCCCAGTTTCATCAGAATTGGAAATGAAATGAGAATTCAGGACGAAACTAGTATACACAAAAAAAAAAACAGGGTACAAAACATTAATGTCACCTAAATTCATCCTCGCAGGAGTTTCACCCCCAGTTTTGGATTTGCCTTTCCTGCGCCCGTTCACTGCTGCTCAGATTCTTCATCAAATGAGATCCTGCAAAACTTCTGAACTGATACCCAGATTCACGAAAAGATAACCAATTTCATTCACATTATTACTACACTTAAATTGGGGATGAAACAGGGGTTAGAGGTCAATCTAGGACCCAAAGGCAGGGCAACTTTCCAGATAACTTTACTATATACTACACAATATGTTGTGTTGCTTAAATTGTGCCAACAGAGAGTTGGTTCATATTGGAAATTAAGAAAACATGGAGAAATTTTAGGGTTTGATTGACTGCATTGAAAGTGGGAACAAGCTAGAAGTTTTTTGAAGTTTGAATACCCAATTTGTTTACATGAGCTGGAAAGCATGCTACAATGATGATGACCTTGACACTGTAACTCTATTTTCACCATCTTGCCTCTCATTTGCAGAATTTCTCTTCTTCGTCCTTGATATTGTGCTCTCCATGAGGCAAGTTTGTGTGCACCAAATCATCACCTGCATCCCAAGGATTTTTTTTTAAATCATTCAATTTCCAGCAAACAAACAAGTTTTGCAAACCAAAACGCATGATCTTTACACAGCTGCTTTGAAGGTTAAAAGAGGTCATCTCTCCAGTTTGGAAAAAAACCACAACTGAGTTGAGATAAAAAGCCAAGTGCGCCTTGCAACCCAGGGAAGCACAAACCACATCAGGAATTCAACAAATTTTGATCTGCAACTTCAGGTTTAAAAGTACCCTCAGGTATATAGCATCCTAGGTGGGAAATCACCCTCCAGGAAAAAAATTCTTAAGGAGAGTTTCATCCTTGAGTGTGGCCATAACTTTCTACACAAACTCCTATGCAGCAGTAGCAGCTTGTAGATCCTAAACCAGACTAAAAGGGACCAGACATATCAAAATACTAGAGTCTCCTACTCTCTCAACACACTGTATAGCTATTTCAAAACTATCCCACATCTCATCCATACATGGGAGAGCTATGGCTACAAGACATAACCAGTTTCTAATACTGAACACAGGATTACAAGCACTTCGCAGTCTGGTAGTACAATAGTGCACACCTATCATAGAATCTTGCAACAAATAGCATGCTACAGAGGGAAACAACTTAACACAAGGAGTCTGCACTCACCATCTTGCCTGCCATCTGACCAATCTCCATCACGTTCCTGACTGAAGTTCTCATCCCAGTTCAATGTGCTTGGTTGTGCCAAATCATCACCTGTATGCCCATGAGATTTGAACTTAACCACAACCACAAGCTCTTGAAAAGGTATTTCATTTCTCTCAAAGGATAACATGTCATAAAGATTGCAACCCTGACACAACCACTCTTTGCTCACCATCTTGCTCCCCATCAGACCAAACCCCATCATCTTCATCCTTGTGGTGCATGTTCCCATCTGATGTGCTTTGCTTAGCATCACCTGCATGCCCAAAAAATTGAAATCCTATTACAATCTCAACCCAAAAATTTTGTGAAGAACAAACTCAAAGGAGCAACCAGGCCCCAAGAGTATAACAATCATACCTTCATGTTTATAGACCCTCAAACGAACCAGTCTTCCTCCTTTGACTCTCTTTAACTCCACAGTAGGTGGGGGGTACTTTTGGAGTACCAACTCTTTTCTTTTTAGTAACCCAAGGCTCTCGTATGTCCTGGCCACACGATACACAGATTGCATGTCGGGTCTCACCCCCAGTTCTTCCATATCTGCAAACACCTTCAAGGCACAAATCTTGCTATTAATGGGGCCCATCCTTTTTAACCATGATAGGATAGGATGCCCCTGACAAGGCTTTTGTGACTGGGTCCTGATGGCAATTACTGTACTCTAGCCTCAAAAAATAGCTTTCAGAAAATAACAAAGCACCTCAAGGAGTCTCTTGGGCTGATTGTAGCGTTCATGCATGGTCATAACCCGGTGAAACAAACTGCGGGGTGTACACTCCTCATTTTCAGTAAGTATTTTTTCAAACAAAGCATCTGCTTCCTCCACCCGCCCCTCCTCATCTAATGCCTGCAATAGAAGCTCATATGTTGCCATTGTTCTTCCTTGTCCTTTGCTCAACATCCACTTGGTCACCTGTTCAGACCAGATTCCTCATTTGCAACCCCAACCTCACCAAATGGAACCTTTCTTTCCTGTCATATATTTTCATGAAGGTTGATTGTTGAAATACACACAAACACTGCAATGAAACAGTTTTGGAGTTTCACCAAACCAGTCAATATCTTCACACCAAACAAAAGAATGAGAAACCTGAATGATTCGTCTCCATTGCTGTTCTCCTTGCAACAATCTCAGGGCTTTCTTCACTGCCACCAGTGGAAACTCTAACTCCCAGGCGCACCATGCATCAAGGCCACCATAGACATCCTCCTTGACATTTGAGAATGACACTATCTGGCCAAAACCCCAATGGCAAATTACAAATGGCCCCCAATAATAGAGCACATCCCAACATAAAAAGGGGGGCATTTTTGCAAACTAAGTGTCACTGAGCAGCTCTTCACCCTAGGTCACCCTGTAGGACTACTGGCACTTGGAGGTGGTCACTTTCCAACTGCCGTAACAGGAGCCAAGACCACAGGGTAACCACATGGATTCTACTGACTGGATGATCCAGCAGCCCCTACTATGGCTGAATAGCTATTGCACTGCTTAAAGCAGGTAACATCTCACATGGTCTGGTGGAGAATTGATCCCACGACCACTTTCAATCCAGAGTCATAAACCCCAAGCACTTCAGTGTGATACTGCACACCCCACAGAGTGTTCAAAGCTATAAACTAGTCAATTTTCTGCCTCTTGGACCAGCTTGCTTCAAAGCCTTGCATAAGTTTGTATTGCTCAGGAGAACTCAAATTACTTACAAGATCTACCAGTTTCTTGGACTTTGCATCAGTGCCTCGCGTAGGCTTTGTCTTCCATACACGTGGTCTTCGTGGTCGGGCCCCTCCTCCAAAGCATACCTGTTTTTCAATAGCACATTTGAATCTCTTCACAGGGATTCTACAGCATCACCATTGCTCTGGTTATCCAATACATTGAATTCCACATGTTCAACACCAGGGCTTGGATCAGGGTCACCACTGAAGATGAGGAAAAGAAGGATTTACCCAGGAGGCAGGCCTTCGACACCTAATCATTCCCACTTGCAAAGCTTCAGTAATTTGGTCTGGCTCGTCTTCCTCTCTGAGAACAGTATCAATAATTCTGCCAAAAACATTCCCCCTTCTTTACTCAGACATCAGTAGCATACATTCCAGTGACAACTAACATTCTCAATTGGAGCCACACAATCAAACAATGCCCAAAGTCAAATAGGATGCCATATCTTTGGACATACCTGCTTCCAGATATACTTTCCCATACAGAATTCCCAATCCTTCGGCTGGGATGCCATCCAGAGTTTGAGCCAATTGCTGTACAGAGGGCTGCAGCTTCACAGCGCACAGCTGCAAGACAGTGCGGTCTACATGGCCCAGTAGTAGTAGTAGTAGTAGTAGTAGGGAGCTTCCATCCACCCCTCACTATTTTGCAGGCATGGCACCAGGCCAACAACTCGCTACAGCCCATCCATCTCTCACATGCTGCTGATATTGCAACAAAGGGAAATTCACTGCTCAAAGTATCAGAAACATGCAAAACCATAGTACCAAATGTGTTGATACACTCAGGGATGGCCCTTGTTATCAGTAATATCACAGTTTGCTTTGAAGCATTGGTTTCAGAAACTGTAAAAGACAAGCTTAGGAGCTAATGGAGATATGGGGGGAAATTACCTGAAGAATATAAAATTGCAGCTCCAGATGTGGATGCCATCAATCAAGGGTGAGAGAGTTGCAGCTGATAAAACCACAATACAGTAAATCCTAAACCTAAAACTTCACAGCTTTATCCTGCAATCGCCAAGACAACCAAGGTGGCCCCAATTAGACATCCAGAAACACAGTTGTACTGTTACGGCATAAGATATTCTCAGACCAACGGCATCAGCAAAATGAAAGGAGCGAAACACCACGAGAGACTCTCACCCCAGAGCATTCACAGAATTGAAGGTGGAGCAATACTTCACCGTGTTGTACCAGATAAAAAACAGTGGGTTATCGAATTTGGAAAGGAATAGAAAGAGCTCACAATGACGATCGCTGCCGAGGCACAGTGAGCTGGGTTGGGCATTGAAACGCACAGCAAAGAACAGTAAACAAGAAGAGCAACACAAGCGCACTCGCGCAAGAGAGAGAACGAAGCAACCAAACTCCACCAATGTTCTTCGCAGCCCTAATTCCAGATCCCAAATCACGACCGGGAACATCCAAGTGTCAAGATCTCATCAGAGGACATAGAAACAGCATCTCAATGAGTACACGCCCTAATTCCAGATCCCAAATCAAGTCCTGGAATATCCAGGTATCAAGACCTCATCGGAGGACGTAGTCACGGCATCTTAATGTGTACACGCCCTAATTCCAGATCTCAAATCACGTCCTGGAATGTCCAAGTGTCAAGACCTCATCAGAGGACGTAGCAACGGGATCTCAATGTGCACACGCCTTCTGTCTCTCTCCCTGTTGCGACCCAGGAGAGAGAGAGAGAGAGAGCGCGAGAATGGCAGCCGTGGCGACGGAGCTTGCGGGAAGTTCCGTCGGTTTCACAATCAAGTCCAGAATTGTATGCAATTCTGTCCTCTGCTCTTCTTTCTCACCAGCATCCAATGCTTGCTTTCTGCTGCTGCAACCGTCGCTTGGATTCCCTTCGTTTCGTGTTTGTAGCACATTTGTTGTTGAAGCAGGTGGTGCAGCACGACGCGCAAACGAACGAGCTCTAGGATTTAAAGCAGCAGCAGGTGCAGCAAGATTTGGCAATGGACGAACTCTAGGGTTTGAAGCAGCAAGTGTGGCAAGATACGCAAATGGACGAACACTAGGGTTTCAGAACGGCTTAGCATCGCGGAATCGAGTGCTAAGGAGGTCGGTAGTCGCTGCTGTAGCGGAAGAGGGTGCAAGACAGGAAATTGAGGATGATGATGATGATGATGAAGGCTACGACCCACTCGAGGAGGACATTGGTTTTCGAGGCGAGGAGAAGGTGGAGGAGGAAGAGGAGGAGATGGGAGCTGCACCAGCGAAAGCGAAGCAAAGTGTGGTGAGACGAACGTTTCGGTTGTTGGGAAACAAGGAGAAGAAGGAGCTTCGTGCATATGCCCATCAATTAGGCAATGATATTTGTGTACACCAGGTCAGAAATGGCTTTTCCAATCTCACTAGAAAAATAGATCTTCTTCTTCTTTTTGTTCTTCTTCTTCTGCAATTTTTGTTCATGGATACCTAACCACTGACCTTAGTTGAAGCCCATTGAGGTCTAGGGTTTAAATGATCACGCAGAAAAGTGAACTTGAAGGGAGGAGCCATTGCAGTGTCATGTGTGGGTGGGTCTAGGGTTTTGGATTTTAGGTGTTGTAAGCTCTGTAGATGCTTCCCATATGTGTACCAATCAGGCAATGACATTTGTGTGCACCAGCTCAAAAATGGCTTTCTAATCTCACAAGAAAATACTTCTTCGTCTTCTTCTTCTTCTTCTTTTTCAGTCTTTGTTGATGGCTACCTAACTTGGTCATGGTCACAAGTTCCTGTGGACTGACCTTAGTTGAAGCAAATGCAGGACAGTGAGCTCGGTGAAGAGATGAGCCATTGCAGCATCATGTGTGGGCCTAGGGTTTAGGGTTTGGGATTTTAGGTGTTGTAAGATGCCAAAGTCAATAGAATTTGTAGTTTTCTAGTTGTGAACAACCAGGAATGTGTCTGACAATTTGCAGGTTGGAAAATGGGGGGTAACTGCAAATGTTGTTACAGCAATCAGTGATGCATTGGAGGCAAATGAACTCATTAAGGTGTGTGTCTCTGGCTGCCCATCTCCTTTTTCTGATTTCTGTAACTCCATCTGTCCTGAATGAAACAATGTTGCGAGCTTTGAGACCAATGAAAACATCCCTTGCTTAAGCTGCTGCCATCAATCAGGTTTCAATGGCAGGAAAACCTGATATGAATCTTTTGAGGATGCCATCTATCTATATACACAAAGGTATCCTCACTGTGGATACAGGCTGCTACTCTCCAGTGTGGTTTCTGCTAATGCTTTTGTTCAACAGGTGAGAGTGCTCGATAACCTTGCTGATGAGATGGAGGATACTGTCCGGGAACTGGAATCAAGAACAGAAGCACAAGTTGTTGGCATAATTGGAAGGACCTTGTTGCTGTATCGGCCTAGTCTCCGGAAGCTCACTGCAGCACAAGCTGCCCAGGAGAAACTACAGCAGCAGCAGAGAAGAGCCCGCACAGGTGGTGTATCTGCAGGATGGGTGGGTTTCTTTGTCTTTGTCCCTTGTTACATCTCCTCCCTGTCTCTGTCCCTGCCATAGTTTGACAGTCCTAAATCTCATATCTTACTGGACCTGAACTGCAACCTTGGTATGATGGCAATTAAGCCTGGAAATGATTGTCATCTGTCAGACTAAGGTTCAGGCCTCTGCTGCATTGATATATGACATATGATATATGCATATACATTAGAGCTCTAAGGTAACTTATTGTGTTACCTATAATTGTTGTTGTGGAGATTTCTCTGCAACTTCATCAAGCTTTTTTAGTGGATGTTCTGCATCCAAGTAGTCAACAGTGGTGTGCTTAAAGGATATGTGCAGGGTGCAGGAGGCCCCAACCACTACCTTATATGTAGGCCTCTATGTCTTTCAGGCATAGATGCTTGCATATACAGGGACATGCTAAAATGAAATAAAAGCTCTTTCCTTCAGAAGCTTGTTGCAGCTTGAATGAGGGTGATGTTGAGTTTTTTTATTAGCGATATCTCTTGAGTGCTAGCCAACATCACGTCTGAGTCTTCGCATTGCTTCTAGAAAGGCAACAGAAACTCAGGACGCAGATTGTGTATAATGGTTTGCCCAAGTTTTTGGGAAGATTATTATATGCTTATCTACACCCACTGTTGGGAGCTGATGAACTCAGTGGGTAGTCATG
>Ga0116231_10015038_pt1 | contig 10134 bp, 4 predicted proteins | sample S1TSphgellanicum_2_FD_89695 | JGI IMG/M metagenome (GOLD analysis project Ga0116231, IMG submission 89695) | Host-associated microbial communities from peat moss isolated from Minnesota, USA - S1T2_Fd - Sphagnum magellanicum MG | ecosystem: Host-associated > Plants > Peat moss > Unclassified... | reverse complement strand
GACCAAAAGAAAAACGAGGGCGACATTCAGGGTTGACTTGGTTTTCAGGGTTGGCTGCGTCATGGCGGCTAAAGAAAGACGCGAACACAATACCACCAGGCACCATTTCGGCAGCACGACTATTGAGAAAGTTGTCCAAGTCGAGCATGCTTTGTTGAGCAAACTCTCGTGCAATAGTAGGGTTGCCGCCAAGAATCCAAGCGCGGCCTTTGTTGTAAAGAGGAGAACTCTTATCTGTCACTGTTGCTGGTATCTACATGCACAACCAGCAATAGTAGTTCTGTGAATGACTAATTAATCAACACGAGAATTGCGACATTCATTAGTATTCAATTGGTGTAGATGTGCATGGTGATTTGATCTGAAAATGCATATTTTTATGTAGTCATGTGTACATGAGCTAGCGATCTTCAAGAAGAAACACATTAGATCAGACTAGTGGAGTAATTGAACACCAATCAATTTACCTGAGACATCCAGTGCAAGCAGAAGATCGATATTGCGAAATGGATGCTCTCCTTTGGCAACAAACGATTGTAAAATGATCCTCCCACTATTGCTGAGAAGTAGCTGCTAGCTCTTCCAACATCGGCTCCATTGATTGATGTAGCTAAATCGTTGGCATTTTTGGCCTCTGATGCCAATAGTTGGATAAGGGTATTGAAATCATTCCCGGGCAAGTCGATGAAGGAAACAAGCATCTCTGGCATGCAAGTGACATGACCATTATTTTCGCCAGCTTCGACATACCTGTCAGTGATACACTTCACAATGAAGTTCATGTGACTTATGGAGTTTCTCCCAGTGGAGCAACCGAAATCAGCAATATGCAAAGGACCTTGTTCCGGCAGACTCATGTGCTTAGCAGCTTCGGCCATTAAGGGCTCCAACCTCCTGCTTGCGTGTGCTTGTCGCACCCCCATCCGCTGGTAACTGAATTCCCCATCACCACCCACCATGGAATTAGATTTCGCCTGGTCCATGTCCTGCAGGATACTTTCAATCACAAAACCCAAAATTATGAATTAGACACACTTCCTCTGAGATACAGCACTGTAAACTAAGAGAGTCTTTTGTTAAATCTTCGCGGTCATGGAGTCCTACTCGGTGTCAGGAGTTGTGTTATTTGTGTTACAAAAAACAAAAGACTGCTATACAAATACAAGAACAGCTTCTTTCTTTCTTTCTTTCACTTTCCTCAGCTAGGCTGCTGTAGGTACTGCTTATATCTTTCCGTAAAGTGAAAGAGCTTTTTATACTACCGTGGTGTAAAGTGGTGCAAGTATGTTGGGGGCAGGTGAGGAACCATACGTAATTGACCATTGTTCCATCTTCTTTCGGAAAAAGATGGATGGGGCCAAGGGTTGAATCTAGATATGCAAAAGAAATTCTGCAATAACACCCAGTGTACTTTTCTCTCCTGTGTTTTAAAATCTCATCGCCTATGTGACCATACCCGGGGGGTTCAGGTGGCATGTTTTCCTCAGTTTATGGATAAACTTACTATGTCCACAAACTTTTGACCAAGTAGGGGGTGTTCCGGTGGCATGTTTTCCTGACTTCACGGATAACTTTACGACATTCCCGAATTTCTGCCCTAGGATTAGCCCCGGTCAAAAATGATGACCCTTGTGATGTTTGTTTGACCGTTTTGGCATTTCATAATGGTGCCATCATCACGTCATCTGTGCTCATGACCATGTAGTTGCATTACGTGGTAGCCTACGTGTGTTTGGTTCCCTGGGGTGATGGCCCTTGCTACTAGAAGAAAAACACGTATGTTTAACTATATTTTATTACTAAATTTTAGTCGCAAGGGTGAAAACATGGTAAAGTATGCTAGAAAAGTGGTCAAACATGTACTCACAATCATATTTATGTCATAAAAATGAAAAAATCTATTCCAAACTTCTTTAACTTTCATTATGAAGTAGTGGAGCGTTCCATAGAGTTGATGGTAAGTTACACATAAAGTGCAACAAATTTTCATTTAAGAAAAATGGATGAAAAGTGTTTTTTAAATTAGTTGAGTTTTCAAAATTTCCAACATACTTTTCTATGAGAACTTAAATAAATTATGACTATGATATGAAAAAAAATTAAACACATTAATAAATAATAGTGCTTTTTCCATCTGAAAGTATAAGAAATCCAATTATAATTGTACTTTCATCACATTTTTATATACTTGAAGTAGGATAGTGACACTTATTTTTTGTACTTGTATTTCTAAAAAATATACTTAAATGCATATTAAAACATGCAAGTATTAAATATTTTGCATTTAAGTCAACGATCTTCCTTTTATAATCATTAAAATGAAAAATATTCATGAGTTGAATGTATTAAGTCTTAGCTTATGGATATTCTCCACCAAAAAATAATATTATCCTTCATTAACATACTTTATAATGCTTTTACCCGCAAACAACATTTGTGACAAAGAAAATTTTAGTCATCTTTACTAAGTCGCATGTAACATTAGTAGCAAACGATAAGGGGTATTGAATAAATAAAAAATCAACAAATATATACTTCATCCTTTGATTCCATTTTATACATATTGTCACATACGATTAAGATGCAACTATTTTGGTCACTAGTGAAGGCAAATGATGGGATGTGACATGTCCCAATATTTAATTAATTAAGATATAGATATTATTATAATTTTGAAATAATCTAGGACATTCAATTCAAATGATTGAATGATCTTATATCATGGCACGTGGCCCAATGTAAATGATTTGGCACATTTGGCATTTTAAAATGATTTTAATACAAAATATTAATATTAAGTTTGCAGGTACATGAATAAATGCCATAAATTTAAGCTACATACCTACATACCTACTTAGGTGAAAAGGTAATTAAGTAGTTCCACCTTTTTAGACAAAATACCTATTTATATATGTAGGTATTTAAGTTGGTAGGTACATAAGTCAACCTAGGTGGGTACGTCAACCTAGGTACATATTTAGTTTAATAGGTAAATAAGTAGGTTGGGGATGTAGGTAATTTAAAATTATGCACAATTTTGCATTTGGTTAAGCCTTTTGATTGGTTCATCCCATTTGCACAAACTTCTTAATGTGAAATTAGATGACCACATCCTTTGTTAATATAATGTTCGAAATAGGAATGAACAACAAATAATCTAGGATCGATAAGTTTTGAAATTGCAATTTCTTCACAAATTAAATTGTAACTCCAAAATTTTCCTCATGCCTTTTGTTGTTAGTTTTTAAATTTCTAAACATTTCAAGAACATGTTTAATTATAACAATTGCTATTATGAAATAAATCCCTAGGAAAATCATTTATTTTAAAATTAATATCAAATTCATTATAGTAATTAATATATAATTACATTTAATATTGTAAAAATTCATATAAGTCAAATCACTTGTTTCTTTTTATTAGTAATTACCAATTATAAATACAATAATTTGTTGAACATACTTTAATTCTTCTTATTAGTATAAAAATACTCCAAAAATATTTATCATAGATAACTAATTATAGAATTCAAAAAATAAAATAAAATAATAATAATTCCTTCAATTACAATCATTACAATATCTATTTTAACTACATTATAATTTTTCCGAATTTTTAACTCAGATTTAAACTTATAAATTATAAATTGTGTGAATAATTATGATTATTATAGAAAATTACAGAAGAACTAAACTGATAGCTTTTATATTATAGATTATGAACAATTAAATCTCAATTATAAATTAATTTTACAAGTATTGTAATTCTTACTCACAAATAAACTAAATGATTACATTGATTTTACAAGGATTTTAAGTTACTATAAAATAATAATTACTAATGTAAAAGTTTATCCTTTTATATTAACCATTTACCATAAATAATTAAATAAATAGTAATACATAAAATTATTTAATGTATTCTCTTTTTTAATATATTAATTATATGAATTTTTTCATTATTTTAAGATTATTATAATATTTTCAAGAAAGATCTGAATTATAGTTCATAATTTGTCAACTTTGGAAATAACTAATTAATCATTAATGACTAAATAATTAATATTCCATGACCAAATGAATTAAAATAATATCTGAAATAATCAATAATTAATTATTAATAACCATCAATTATAAATATTTAGCAATAAAAATGAGAATAATTGAATTATTATTGTAGTTAGTTGGTAGGTAAGGTTAAATATTTTATTTATTCTTTCCATATGATTATTTCGTTCATTATACCTATTTATGAACTATTTAAAATTATTATTATTTAATATAAGTAAATATGTTATTCCTTTGAAAATAATTTACTAATAATACAAATATTTTTACTAGATATATTTATTAGTTATGTCAATATTTTAAAATAATAATTGCATAGTTGAAAATGTAATTTAATTAAATTATTTAAAATTTTAAATAAAAGTTAATATTTAAATTCATTTCTTAATACATGTAATTAATAAATATATGTAATATAATATAAGATAAATAATTATAAATGTCTTTTGTAATAATTTTAAGAAGTATAATAAAATAGCTTGCATGAAGTTGGAAAATGGGCACAATATATTTAAGAAATATCTTATGTTGAAATTTGATGTTCTCAAAATATACATTTAGTGTAAATATGATATCGAGCCCATTTATGCTGATAACAAAACTTGAATACATAGGTAATATGAATTGTAATATTTGTAAATTGTAATATACTTAATTATATTCCTTAAAATACACAAAATACACATTTGTATACCTATAGGGCTATAATTGAATTGGTCACATCTTTAACTGGTGGGACATAAGTTGTTTTTCTTGAATGGAAACCAAATTAAATGTTGGTCACATGGAAAGATGAAAACCAAAATAATCACAAACAATTATAGAGTTTGTTATAGTGTAATTACGAATATGACAAGACAAGAAATAGTTGCAAAAATGTACAAAGGTAGTCACAAATGACCAATAGTTGCATTTCATGACAAATAAAGTGGTTACACTTTGGCTTATTTTTATTAATGTTACTAGGTAATAGAATGTTAACATTTATTGATCGGAGAGTATGTGATATAAAACAAATACTAGAACCTCATGACTGAGGGAAAAAACCCTATATTAATCAGAGGTTATTTAATGTCAATTCAAAAATCTCAAAATTAAAAATAATGATTTTATCTTCATTTTATTTATTTTTTCATTTAAAAATTTAAAATTCAAAATGATGGATAATATAATGTATTACTAGATATTTTTGTATATGGTGTAATGCATGATGCAAACATGTGTATCAAATAGTTTTTATTTTTTTTCAAATTATTTAACAATTAGTTTTGAACAATAAATTTCATACATCATTATACATTTCTTCATGTTTCATTCTAAGCAATGAGTTGATGAAGTCATGTTGTAAAAATTAAATTTGTTTAACCTTCAAGATTGTGAAAAAAAATCCAATCATTAAATGGTTGATTCTAGTAAAATTTTATAGGTATTTAAACATATTTTCTTATCTAAATATAATTTGTATCATAGGGAGAGCAGATTCCAATGGTTATGGATGATTGGATTCCTTGTGAAGGCCAGGTAAGCTAGCTTTTCCAACAAGTCAGAACGGGAATGAATTATGGGTTTCAATCTTGGAGAAAGTTCATGCAAAATTGTATGGTTCCTATGAGGCTTTGGAAGGGGGTGTGGTACATGATGCACTTGTTGATTTGACCGGGAGAAGAAATTGACATGTTTCATGAATCTTCATAGTTGGATTTTGTGAGTGGCCATCTTTGGTTGTAGAAACAAGAAGGGTTTTTCCTTACAGCTAATAGTATTTTAAGTTCTGATGTGCATGTTTCATCAAGTGGAATCATGCAAGGCCATGGATACTCCTTGTTGTAGGTTAGAATGGTTTGTTTGTACCTATTTTTGCCATTGCTGACCTTGTGGTGTTGCACAGGATTTGTTGTGTTCCTTTTCATTATGTTTATACTACCACTTAATTATATTTTTAATAGGTGTGTATGTGGTTTGTGTATGAGGTGTGTATTGAGTTTCATTCCTTTTATTCCAAGTCCAGGAAGTAGATGGACACAAGCTTGTTTAAATTTGCAATCCATGGGTCAATGAGGTTATGTGGAATGGCCTTTGGTTAAAGTTGTCTATAGAATGGACTCGATATAGACCTCAAGTACGATTGGTACAAACACATTTGGCATTTTATTTAATGTGGAGGTTATTTGAACAATAATATATATGTGGACATCACGAATGTTGCTTAATGAAATAATTGTTCAAGGCATCATTTCTTGTAGGGGCATTATCTAGAGGTGGTTCTATTCGTGATTTTCCACATTGAAGTGCAAATCTTGCAAATGTGTTGACCACCACATTTTTGCAAATTATTTCATGTTGGTGTTCAACCAATTTTGCAACCACATCTCAATTGGCCTTACTAAGATGTCTCCTAATTGATTCTTATGATTACACCATGTTGTAGAGGGTGTATTCTAGATGTCATGGCAAGACTTCCAACTTCATTTTCGATCCCTTTACATTTGCCAAATTTATCCACAAGAGATGTGTTGTTCTATACATGGTGAATGGCAAGGTCCAATTGTTGGAGGGTGCCAAAACTTTGACACTTGGCACTTCAGCCCACAATTCCATTTCAAGGTTGTTGGTCCACATGCCCGTGTTTTTATTCATGTGTTTATCACCCTTAGTCAAGTATTTTTTTTCTCATTTTTTCATGTCATCAGTTTGTAGGACTTGTGGACAATGTTTTCCATGACATTATCTCTTCAAAACTATATTCAATCATATGGAGTGTTATTAAAAAGTGTGGGGCACATGGGTACAAGGTGTGCATGTCTTTTCATGGTGTAGGGCCACCTTTGGCAATTATCAATTTCTTGGGGAATTTTCATTATTTTTTATTGGAATGCACATTATTAAAACCAAGGGTAAAATATTAGCTCGAAATATTTATGCATGTAGCAGTGTCAAAGATAAACTACATTAATTCAAGGGAAATGTTTGTGAAATGATGCTTGAAGTTGATCCAAAAGGGTACATAATTTTTCGACTACATGGGGCCCAAATCTAGAGGCGCAATTTTTGCTCAATGTTCACAAAAACTTTGATCACTTTGGAACCCTTCTAGCGCATATGCTATAAAATGAACACCTTGGTATCTTGTTTGATGTCATTGTAGATTGACGTAATGATTGTGTAGTGGTAGCATTATTGGAGTTTTATCATTGCCGTTTTTTTTGCAACAATAAAGTTGCTAACAAAGAGGTATGGTGAAACACCACATTGTAGCCTTTGGTTTTAAACTCCTAATTATACAAAATTCAAAAGCTAATGGTTTTTTTTTTTCACATAATTATTAGGGCATATTATGTTTGTTTTCCTTTCTTTTTTAGAGCATTTAAATATTTGGTACCTTGGTGAAAGAAATTGTAGAAGTGTTTACATCTTTTTGTAATATTTTAATAGTTTGAATACGTAATTGGTGTCTTGTTTTCCAAATTTTTTTTCATCATGGGGTTGTTTATCATTTTAGTAACACTTTTTTAATGATCTTTTGTCGATTCATCGTATTGACACCTTTATAGCCTGATGTGTTTAAGGACTCTTTTTTCAAGTTCAAAGTAGAAGTTCTATCTCCATCCATTACAAGAAAATGTGGTTTTTAGAAGGCCAACTTGACTAAAATGTCGACATTGACCCAGGGGTATGTCCATTTTGACTAAAGGTTTGGGGCATGAAAACACATGTTACATTTGACCAATACATTTGACTAAAGTGACCTTTTTGACCAAGTGTTAAGCTAAAGATTTATCAAAATGGACAAATGTCCATCAAAATGGCCATGACTTAATCAAATTGGCCATATTGAATCGATAGGGTTTAATCAAATTGACCATCCAAATTTAACCCTTAGTCAAATTAACCATTATGATTTGGCATTTAGTCAAATGAACCATATTCATTTGATGACTAAACCTATTTTTTAAACCTAAGCTACTTATCTAACTTAACCTAGATAATAGGTTAAGCTAGGCTTAGACTACCTTTCTAGTCGCATAATTAATAGGTTAGTAGATTATTTGTTAAGTTATAACTTAACTAGTAGCTTAGCTAGATAATTTAGCCTAAACCTATTTAATAAATTACTTAATATGTAACTTAGGAATACTAAGTAGCTTATAACTAGGTAATGTAAGCCTTTTAAGTAGGTGCCGTAGGTGACCTAGGCTGACTAGGTAGACCTATTAGCCATGTAGGTAGCTTATTAGCCTATTAACCTAGGCCTAGTATAGGTATGTAGCTTAGGTTTACTAGGTAAATAACATAGGCCACCTAGGCCTAGTATGTAGGTAGCTTATCTTATTAATTAGGTTGGCTTAAGCCACCTAGGCATATTAAGAATAAGGTAGTTTAACCTAGGTTAGCAAAGTTTAATTGGTAGTTACGTACATAGCATAAGCCACTTAGGCGTATAAGGTAAGTAGTTTAACCTAGGTCACTGAAGCCTATTAGGTACGTATGTAGCCTAATTTAGGCCACCCAAGCGTACATAGTAAGTAATTTAACCTAGGCTTACCAAGTAGGTACGTATCATAACCTAGGTTACTTAGGCAGGTATGTAGTTTAACCTAGGTTATTTAAGCCTATTAGGTAGGTATGTAGCTTAACCTAGGTAGTTTAAATTAACTTAACCTAAGCCTACTAAGTAGGTATGTAACTTAACTTAGGCTATTTAGGTAGGTACATAACTTAGGTAGCCTAGGTTAGCCTAACCTAGGCCTATTAGGTAGGTATAGCTTATGTAGCTTAGGTTAATTTAACCTAGGCCTACTAGGTAAGCACATAGCCTAACCTAGGTTACTTAGGTAGGTACATAACTCAAGTAGTTTAAATTAACCTAACCTAGGCCTATTATGTAGGTATGTAATGTAATTTAAGCTACCTAAGTCATTTAGGTTTACTAGGTATGTATGTCACTGATCTAGGCTAGGCCACCTAGGTTACTAAGTAGGTAGTTTAGCCTAGTATTAGGTAGGTTGTTTAACCCTATACTTACTTAATAAGCTAGGTTACTTACTTAATATGCCTAAGCTACATCTATTAATTATAGGTTGGTAGGTACCTACATAGCCTATTAAATATCATAAGCATAAGTAGGTATAAACATAGACTTAGTAGGTGCTTATAAGGTTTAATAGATTATAACTTACATGTTACCTAAGTACATGCATTTATTAATAGGTATTTCCTACCTACCTAGGTTAACCTATTTATAACCTACCTATTTTTGTAAATAGTGTAAAAAAATTCAAGTTCATTTAATGTAATATGTTGAAAAAAATTCATGGAAGTTGATTATAATATTTTAATCCAAAATCATGTTTACGATAATATGTTGTCCAAAAAAAATCACCTGATGGGGTGGTGGTGCAATGGTTAAGGATTTGACTTCTCAATGTGGAGGCGAAGAGTTCAAGTCCCCACACTTGCAACTTAGGCTACCTTGGTTATTTAGGTGATATAATTAGGTAGACTAAGTTGCAAAGCCTATTTAACCACCTAGCCTAAGCTACTTAGCCTAGCTTATGAGGCTTAGCCTATAGGGGGTTTGGCTTAGCCTAAGTGGCTTGGTTTAACCTGGATGGCTAAGTTAGGTGGCTTAGTTTAGGCCTAGGACATAGGGTTGGTAAGTAAATAAATAAATTATTTTTGACATTAATTATTAAGTTTATTAATAAGGTAGGTTGGTAAGTAGGTTAAAGTAAGGTAGAGTAGAATAGGTAGGGTAATTAATTAATTAAATTTTTCATATTAATTTTTAATAAAAATAATTTAAATATATATATATTTGGTTGTTGCCCAAATTATATTATTGTCATGGTGGTTTAGTAAAAAAAGCCCAGTCAAAAATACCAACCAAAGGGACCCAGTCAAAACAATCGAATCCAAATCAACTTGTCCAAAATGGCACTTTGGTCAAGTTGAACATGGGGGCAAAAAAACCATATGGGGGTTTTTTCCAACAAAGGTTCCCGGTAAAAAGAACTAAAATTTCTTGTAGTGATTTAATAACCATGTGGTTTCTATTGACATTGAAATG
>Ga0116231_10015037_pt1 | contig 10134 bp, 5 predicted proteins | sample S1TSphgellanicum_2_FD_89695 | JGI IMG/M metagenome (GOLD analysis project Ga0116231, IMG submission 89695) | Host-associated microbial communities from peat moss isolated from Minnesota, USA - S1T2_Fd - Sphagnum magellanicum MG | ecosystem: Host-associated > Plants > Peat moss > Unclassified... | reverse complement strand
TTTTCTTCTTTTTACATTCAACTTCCATGATCTTAGCACAACTATTGTTTCCATTAAAATTTTGTTTCTTTGTTGATGGTAGTAAGCTAGTAAGTATTAACTTCTAATAAGTTTTGTTATTGTCGGATTTGTGGAATGTATTTTAATAAATGAATAAATCTTTAAATGATAATTGAAGTTTCACACTTTGAAAATGTGAAAAAAAAATAAGAATATTGGTAAAGGAGATGAAATTTTATCAATTTTAATAATATCTCCCCTTGCTTTTTATTTTTTCATATTCTCTGATATGGATTTAAATAGTTCATCGTTATTTGTGTCAATCTCAATTTTGATTTTATTATATAACATGGACATGAAACATGTGCCTTTTTGTGTTAATTTTTTAAAAAGATATTGAATTAATATTTTTTTGAATTACATGCATATATATATATGGACCACAAATCCAATAAATATATTCTTGGGCTTGTGAATTGGTTTTAATAATCATTCCCATTTTTTGCAAAATGGGGCATACATCTAATTCTTCATGATTAGGACTAGGATGTGAAAAGTTTGATATGATTAGAACAAAACAACATATTTCACACACACTTGACAATCACCTTAATTACACAAATAAGAAGACAAAGAAAGGGGATTGGTGTAATTTGGAGTTTGTATTAGGTCATGTACTCACCACATGCTTGCACAAACTTGTCATTTTTTAAGTTCCTATGGGAGGCACTATTTTTTCCATTGTATAATTATATAATTCACCTTTCTTTATAACTTGACATGTTGCATTACAAAACTCTAAAAGATGCCCATTAAAACAGTCATGGTCTTTAGTGGGATTAGAAGGTGGGGGAAAGCATTTTTTGGGAGTGGTACCATATTTGCTTGGTAAGCTCAATTATGTTGTTTCCATTGAATTATTGAAAATTTTGATGCATAATGTGCAATTCCTTTGTTTAATAATATTTATAAAAATATTTAAAATAACATATTTGTCAAAAAAAATTCCACATTTCTTTTGGTTTGATTCAATTACAATAATTTTAAAGTATCTAACCCTAATTGATTCTTTTTTTTATCCTTCTTTTTAAAATTTTAATTGCAAAAGAAAATTGTGACATTTTTTGCATTTGAATGTTGCAAAGTTGTTTGCTTCCTGAGGCATATGATTTGATCATTTGTTTGTTCCAAGAAATTATTTTGTAATTATTTCTCGTGTAGCATTTCATCACCTTTTGAGATGGCAAATTTTGGAGATATAAATTTTTCTTTTTAGTTTTGTCAGTTAGATATTATTCCAATAAGCTTCAAACTTCTCATCATTCAATTGTACTTTTTTCAAAAGCTTGATATAGTCATCACAATCACCAAAACCTTTAAATTGTTCAAGGATATTGTCAATCCCATTTCTTTGGTGATAAAAATATGTGCAAACTTCACTTTGTTTAATTTGGAGCAAGGTTAAATTGCTTTATTTTTTCATTATATCAGTTTCCATAACTAAATTATGCAATTAAAAAGGTGCAAGCAACATCTTCTACAAAGAAATATTGGCCAACAAAGGTCAAAAACTAATGACCATCTCATCATAACAAAAAAATGCATACTACTGTGAATTATTATTTTTTAAATGAACATTTTGAACAAAACAATGGCTATTATTGAAACTTGGTCAAAGTTTTGTAAAAATTCAACAAAACACCATACTTTTTTGGTGTTCCTTATTAAAATGAACATGTTTTGCAAAACATGTTTTCATGTTGAACCTCGTAACATAAAAGGCTTGTCTTATTGAATAATAGAAAAAATCCATCACGTTCTTGTCTCCATGTTCAACCGATTGGAATATTTGGACAATGGATATTCATATTTCAATTTGAAAACACTCTCATTTTCTTCTCCTTGAAACAAGGAAAACTTTTTTTTTTTTCACTCTCATGTTTTTCAATGGATTGTTCCATCTTTAACAAACATAAAAGTTTCAAACCCCATTGATGGAGGTCATTACACTTGTGACAATTTCACAATCTTTGATGATCTTCCAAAATCTTGCAAAAAAATTTGTTTGACTTGTTTGTTGTAGATGATGTGCAACATTGAACTTGCATTTTTCATTAATTTTCAAGAAGAAAGGAAATGTTCCTTATGCCTTCTTTTCTTCATTTTTTTCTTGAAATGTAAAGTGTGTAATCTATTATTCATTAATATGCATCAAAAGTTCCCATTTTTTCATTGGAATTATAAGACAATTTTTTTGAGAAATGGCATTAGTTCATGGAATTTATTGCACTTAACATATAATAAGCTTTGAATTTAGTGAAAATTATTGTAATTATTGACAAAGTTCAAAAGAACACAAATAATTTGACAAGCAAATCAACTTCCATTTCAAAGAAAACAAAGTTGATGATCTTATGATACATGTAAGAAAAACTAGCGTGGGTAATTGTTGGAATGGGATTTAGGCCACTTTGGTCTAAGGCATGAAGATATTTACATGGTAAGCATTGTAAAGATAATATGTTTTTCATAATTAAGTGGAAATAAAAGAACTTTTAACAACTTCACATGGTGCTTCAAAATTGCTTAACTCCTAACATCTTGGTATTGATGAAATCCTTCCCCTTATAATGAATCATAAAAATAATTATACAAAGAATAAAAAGAATGGTGGTAGGATGAGAATTATGTGGTTGACCCTTGTATAAGGAAATTTTACATTGCATGAAGCTCCATCCACATGTAACATTATCTTCTTTTTAAATTCTCACAATAGTTTTCTTCAAGGTTGAGACTTTAGATTTGTACATAAAATAACAAGTTAGACCCATGATTATTGTTGAAGTGTAAGACATTTTAAGAGTAGCCATCAACATTATAGATTGAAGCAATGGTCTCTTAAAAGATCCCCCAGAAAAGATCACATCCATGTTTCTTTTTTTCCAAATTACATGCATAAAATATAGGATGTATCTAATTCATGATGCAAACTAACTCACTTTGGAAATACAAAAGAAAAAAAAACTTAAATGGTTCAATCTAAGTCATTTAAGCACCTTGGTTATATGTAATTATGTGTTGCACATTGTTCTTGCACACAATCTTTTATCAAACCATGTTGCAAAATATTCAATGAACTTAGCACGCGAGTGGCAAGTTAGAGTCCCATAGACAACTCACAATAGACGATGGTTGAATTGGATTCTCTAATGTTTAGTTAGTGTTTCACTTTCAATAAAATTTGATGTAGCCCCAATGTTTTCTATATTTTTTATTATTTATTGGAACTTGGTGTAGAATTTAGTGATTTAACAATATGGTATATTTTATCATTACCCTAACTATGCACCACATAATGAAAAGCTAGGAAATGGATGCATGACATCATTTTAATTTAGGGGCTCAAAATGTTTAGGATTCATTTTAGAAATGTTTTCAAAAAAAAATTATCTTTGATGATGGAATATCATAAACATCGACAAAACTAAGTAGAATTGATTGATTACATGTGTTGGATGGGCTAGATCAAAAGGTTGATAACATATACAAACATTTGCTTCTAATCACATATATCCCTTTGACCACTTTCTAATGTGATGATACTCAAGAAAGTGAGGAATTGTAGTAACTTGCTAGCTAGACACAAAGGAAAAAGAAAGTGTTGATAAGCCATGATAAATCTAAGTTGTTCAATACATGGTTGTCACATGTTTTGATTTTGATTCAAATTATAGTAGACTTTTTGTTTGGTTTATGTAATTGACATGATAAAATGTGAACATGAAGTATCTCATATTTTGGAGTTTCCACATGACTTTATTGTCATGGTGTGATGAGCTAGGGAATGTGCCATGTGGCTTAAAATTTTATTTTGATGCACCATATTGGGAATTACTTTTGATACCAATATTTAGCTTGCCTTTTGGGGTATATCATGTGGTATCACGATTATGTTGAAGTTTTAATCCAAGGATGAACTTGTGCTTGAATATGATGGCCAAAAATTAGAAAGAAAAAAAACATGAAATGAGTCCCAAAATGATCATGGGACTTAAGTGGAGGCCACTTGGGTGGAGTCTTTGGATGATCAACGACCTTAGGGAATAATTTCATTAGTCAAAAAATCAAAAATTGTGTTGAAGCCTATGCAATTGTTTTTTACTATTAAAACAATTTTGTTATAATTAGTGAAGGTGAATCTTATTTCACCAAGTGTTAAGGGCTCCAAGTATTAAAGAAAGATTTTAAATGTTTATAAGTTTCTAAAAATAGGTGGCAAAACCACCTAAGGTTTTTAGAAACTAAAATAATTAGTTGATAAAACTTTTTATAAGGCTTAGTTAGCAAAAGGTTTTTAAATGTATAGTTACAAAGGTTTTAGAATGTTTAGTTCATAGAAACGTCTAGAAGGTTTAGTTAGTGGAAATTCTAAAAAAGATTGATGAACCATTATAATGAATGTGGCATGTGTGCCATTGGCCCAAGTGTGACCCATTACAAAATAGGGAAACTCAACATGTGAAACATTGTTTTGCAATGTATGTACCAATTTTTTGAATAGCCAAATATGAAAGGAAAACATGCTTGAATTGAATGGTAAGCCTTCAAGTGTTACCACGTTCTCAACTGATTTTTCCTTCCAAAACTTGGTTTTTCGGAATTTATTTGAATTTTGAGTGGTAGAAATAATTCAAAAATCAATAATTCCCACATTCTAAATCCAATTTTACCAAGTGAACTCCATTAAATCTTACTCATCAAGATCTTTCCAAGAACACCAAAGGCACATTCCAATTCCTCCAAAATTTTCAGCTATGATTTTTATTTTTATTTTTGTGAAGAAATCATTCGATATTCAAGAACTTTTACACCGCAAGTCCAAACATCATGGAACCAAGCCCATGCACCCCTCTTCATCAGGAGCTTTCCCAAGACACCAAGAACACGATATGAAACATCTCGGTTTGGTCGATTTCATAACTACAAAAAAAAACAAAACAAACCACCTTCCTTCATAGATAAATGTTTCATGGAATAATATAAATAAAGGTCTTTCGAGGACACTGTGCCTCAATCTTGCCAACACATGAATTATAATTTATGTTTTCCACCTTCATTTCAAGTTCAAGTTTTTACCATGTTTATCCTATCAAATAAAATATTACAATTTTGATTCATTATTGAATCTGTTTTTTTTTCAATTCCATATATGTATTTCTTCGAACATTTATCTTGTCTTTACACTAAGTTAATGGAAACATTGAAAGCTAATATGCTAGGAGGGAATGAATTTAAACCATTTAAATTTGGGTATTTTGAAGGTATACATGATGACAATGTTATGGATTCGTGTTTTTCATAATTTTGTTATATTACATGGGCATTATGAAAATTGACATCATAGTGGCATTAACACATACCTATTTAAAAGATTATGTTCAAAGTTGGTGGAGGCAAATGCACTATTAGGTGAGGATGATTGCATGGATATTCCTATGAGGAATTCAGATGTAAATGAAAGATGAGTTCAAATTGAATACACACTTTGATTACATGTCAAGGTGTAAGGTTTGGGACCTTTGTATAATTGTTTTAACAATGACATCCACCAATAGGTCAAGGTGTTCACTATAACTATAATTTAATTAGGATATGATAGGATATGACATATCAAAATCACCCTTGGTTGTTTAACTTTTGAAGTATGATTTTATAGGTTGTAAAAAAATACAAGTATTTCATTGCAAATTTAAAAAATTAAACTATTAATAAGATACATTATTCTATTTTTTATGATAACTAAGGTATTTAGTGGATCCACTATTTTGTTTTGAAGTTACTTAATGTATATATATGTATTTATCTTATAATGTAAATGTGTACAAATTTTCACAAGCATTAGACCATGAACCAATTTATTTATGTTGATATGGTATTGGAGTTAGGGTGAAATAAACTAAAAAACATACGTGTTGTTTTCTTTTGTTGTTTCATGAAAAAAATTGAGAGGAAATTTTTTATATAACATGTTCAAAATGGATCAAGGATAACCCTTGACAATTTTTGAAGGATAACTCTAGTAGGTTGGAGGGATCAACCAATTATGAAGTTTGGAAAATCAAAATCAAAATGATTTTGATGAAATACAACTTTGGGATCTTATCAATGTGTGAAAACATGGTAAAATATGCCAACAGAAGACACTTGATTTTTTTTGTGGAAAATATTCATAAATTAAACCTTAATACATTGAACTAATGACTATTTTTTATTGTAATGATCAGTAAGAGGAAATTATTTGATTTCATTGAATAATATTAAAAGGTTGCATGGTTTAATACACATTATGTACATTTTTAAAAAATACAAATATAAGAAAGCATATGTCCCACTTTTGAACAAATATATGAAAATATGATAAAAGTCAAATTATAATTGAATCTTTTATATTTTCAAATGGATGAAACATTAATTTATATCAATGTGTTTTAAATTTTTTCGTATTATATTCATAATCAATTAAAATTTTCATATAATAGTATGTTTGAAACGTAAAAACTTGGCTAATTCATATTTTTCATTCATTTTTCTTACATTAAAATTCCTTACACTTTATGTGCAGCTAACCATAAACTCAATGGAGTGCACCATTGTTTCATAATGAAAGTCAAAGAAGTTTTGAATAGTTTTTTTTATGTTTATGCCATAAATGTGACTATGACCACATGGTGGATTTTTTGGGCATACTTTATCGTGCTTTCACCTTGATCCAAAAGTTAACCATGGCCTAGGAGCAAACGTGGTTCACATGATGGGAAATGAAGGGCAATTATTTTTCCATGCTAGAAGAACAATTCAAACTATGTTTTAGGGGACAACAACAACATTAACAAAATGCAAATATGAGGTGTTTGTAATCATCATCAATACAATCATGGATCATGACTAATTTCATATGTTTCAAACTTGGATTATCCACATGCATGTTGTAGGAAGCTTCAATAATTGTTTAAAACTCATAGTGTAGTTTGAAGTCTACTTTTGATCAATAAGTTACTATTGATAAGAATGGAAAATCTTATGTTTTTGAAATTTTTGGGAAGATTAAAAGAAATTACCATTCAACTTAAAAGGATTGGCAAGAGGATTGAAGAAGGATGAGATGTACAAATGCATTGTTGGACTTTTCAACCTGTTCATCAGTTTTATATGTGGCATGGAAGAAATGTCAAGTTTTGACAAGTTGTTACATAATTCCTTTTGGAGGAACAAATGTATGAAAGTTGCAGATTGGATCAATTAATAAATGAAACATTATTTATTGGAGGAAATCATGGATATTGGGGATGCTTCAATCAAGAGGATAATTTTCTAAGAGTAGTGGAGGTTCTCAATCCAAGAAGGGATTTTTCAATCAAAACCAATAAAATAAACCAACACAAAACCCAAATGGCTATTACCAAAATACTTTGTGGCAACTTGGAAATTACAGTTGATGTAATCACATTGGACATTGGGGAAAAAAAGTTCATTGTTTTCAAATGAAACATGTTCACAAGTTAACACAATTGAAAGGAACAAGGAAATCAATGAGGATGATGAAAAAATGATTCACAATGAAATTGCAACGATTGTAATGCCTTCATGATAAGGATACCAATTTGGTATCTTGACTTGATAACATCACATGTGATTGGTGTGGTGGGAAAGCTTGTAAACATTAGAAAGGTAGTATTAGACATAACATATACCAAGTCTACTAGTGGCCACACCCTTAAAGGCAATGTTGTTTATTAGGATGAATAAAGTCTATAAATAATGTTTTCTATGTGCTTGGTGTGAAAAAAAAAAACATTGCCATCACTTTTTTCAAACATTGATGTATGTGTTTAAAATATGGAACTTTGGAAAAGTTTAGAATATTGACAAGGATGGTTGATAAGAGTTGACAACACCCATTATTACATTTCATAGTGATAGAGATGGATAATTTCCTTTAATAACATTCAACAAGTTTTTGGAAAAAAAAGGAATCAAGTGACAACTCATCACAACACACATGCCACATGAAAACAACATAGCCAAATGGAAGAATTGAGTGATTATTCATTGTGTTCAAAATATGATTATAGTGCATAGCTCCCAAACTTTTTGTAAACATAAGCTATCAACATTTCCATCTACTTAATTACTTTTAGTCCTTCAAAGTTGAATGAGGATTCATTTTAGAAAATTTTTACACTCCAAAATAGCAAACCATCACAATTGAAGCACATGCTAAGGTGTTTGGTTACTTGGCTTACATCCACAAATGGTGAAAAAGGTGACAAATTGGATCCCTTTGTAGAATGAAAAATCTTTGTGGGTTATGATGATGTGTATAAGGTGTACAACATATGCAACCTTCAAAATCACAACATAATAATAAAAAAGGATGTTTTTTTAACAAGTTTGTAGAGGGTTGTGTGATATTATGAAAAAAAAGTTGAATGGAACCAATTATGGAAAAAAATATAACTTACTTGTTTTAAAAGTCTTTGGAGAATTAAATCTTTGACATTATATCAACTTAAGGCAATGATGAACATGTTATAGAAGTACCATATGAAATACAAGTAGATGAGTATGATCATATGTTGTCAATAAACATGAATGATCTTTCTCCTCCAAAAGTGGCTCAATAGTGAAACCAACCACATCCACTTCCATGGATATCACCTTCAAAACACATTAGAGGAGCAAAATTCTATGCGCATGGTCTTACATTTATGCAACTAAAGAATCTAAATAAGACCCAATCACATATGAAGAAGCAACATTCAATGCAAGGTGGATGGTTGTAAATTGCAATACATAAAAAATACAAGTCAACGATCAAGACTAACACTTGTAAGTTACATAAGCTATTGGTGGGAAACAACCCATTATCAGAAAATGGGTTTACAAGACAAAACTAAGTAACAAATGATTATATGGAAAATTTGAAATCTAGTCTTGTACTTCATGGTTTTCATTAAATGGTCATAATTGTTTTACAGGAGATATTCACTTTGACAATCAAATGGATAGCCATATGAGTGATTATGGCATTAGCTTCTCAATTACAAGATTAGTTAATTAAATAATTTTCATGTTTTTTTGCATTTTTAAATGAAAAAATATCCAAAAAAAAGTTCATGGTAAAATCATATAGTTATGAAGTTTCAAGGATGACACACCAAGTTTGCATGTTGAAGAAGACCTTTCATAGATTACAACAAACACCAAAGGCCTAGTAGTTTAATTTATTTTTTTCGCAATGATGGATTGTGGCAACATGACTATGACCACATTTTATATCATATGTAATTGGAATCTTGTACATGGATGATGTGTTGTTCAAAGGGAATGATATCCCCAAGTTAATTAAAATAGAACTTGACGAATTAGAAAAAATGTTACAAATTTTTTTGCCATATAAACTAGATTTTACATAAGAATCTAGTTTTTATATTTTCTTGAAGGGATCATATTAATCCAATGGCAATGTGATAAATAATATTAGAAAGGTTCCCAATGTTAGATTATACAAGTCTATCACAACCCAAGTGGAAGAGGGTGCACAACTCTCCTAAGAGATGGAATTAGAATTAATTGATGTCATAAAATATCAAAGTTTAGCCAAAAGTTTGATCTATTAGACAAACATATGTTTAGATTTTTATTATTTAATAGATGTTTCAAATAAATTTATGTAGTCAACAACATTGGATGCTCACATGGTAGATGTTAAAAAAATCTTGAGATACATCGAGGGAACTAGAGATTATGGCCATTTCTTTCTTCATGATGGAGAATACATGTCATTTTTTTATGAAAATGCAAATTGGATGAAGGATTTTGGGCAAATGCAAATAAGCCATGGAGTTGATATTCAAGCACCATAAATGTCCAATAATATGGAACAACCATTTATAATTGACTATGTTTTTTTCCACTATTTAGATTAAAAATCAATCCTTTAGAGAAATCACATGGATTACATTATTATTCTACTAGTGTGAACCTGGTGCATAATGCACCCGTCGAGCTTCCCCCCGCCCGTGCTGGCCCCCCCCTGCTGGCCCCCGCCACCCGTGCTGGCCCCCCCCCGCC
>Ga0116231_10015035_pt1 | contig 10136 bp, 6 predicted proteins | sample S1TSphgellanicum_2_FD_89695 | JGI IMG/M metagenome (GOLD analysis project Ga0116231, IMG submission 89695) | Host-associated microbial communities from peat moss isolated from Minnesota, USA - S1T2_Fd - Sphagnum magellanicum MG | ecosystem: Host-associated > Plants > Peat moss > Unclassified... | reverse complement strand
CATATCTTGAGGAAAAACATCGTAAAGTTGTCATATTTAGACAATATTTTCCTGGAGAGATTGCCAAAACATAGCAGGATTATATATATATATATATATATATACTTTACTCTGTCATTTGTACCCGAATTTGGCTCATTCCTCTTGTGGATGATCATGAGTCCACCTACATCACAAAATTGACAAAAAAACCACCCCTCCTCAAGACTAAATTTTATTCAATTTGTGGAAGAAAATTCAAAATGGCATGCTATTTTGGCCATGCCAAGGTATTGAAGGCTAACTCAAATTCATGAGTAGAAAAAGATGATTCAATATCATTTTATTTTGGCCATGACAAGGTATTAGAGGCTGACTTAAACTCATGTATGTCCTATGTGGACCAAGGTGTTGAATATTCATTTTTCAATTCAAGTATGTGCCAAAAGAAGATTTTTTCAATGTGAGGCTATGTGGGCCATGCCAAGCTTTTGAAGATTGATTCTAAAATTCGAATATGTGCAAAAAGAAGATTTTGGACCTTACTATGTTTGCCATGGGCCAAGATATTTGAAGCTCAACTTAAATTTCATGTTTAGAGAAAAAAAGAGGTTTGTGGCACCTTGTTTGCAATGCCAAGGTAAATAAGTATATAAATGGAAGGTTAAGTTAAATTCTTAAATGTAGGGAAAGAAGATTTGTGGGGCTATGTTTGCCAGGACTACCAAGGTATTTGAAGACATAATTCATATATTCTGTAAGAAAAGAATTGATGTGAATGAACTGTGCTAAGTAAATGTCTCTTCAATGAAAGGGGGTGCTTATTAGAGATAGTTAAGTTTAACCAAGCTAGGTTGACACCGTAGCAATTCATATATCAATATTAACTGTGAAAGTTTAAGCATCCTAAAGCACCCTAGGTTGAAAATAGTCTTTGGATAGATGACCTTCGTACTTTGAAGCCAATAATGTAGCAACGACGTGCATCCCTGCAAATGAATGACTCAAAAGGATGGGAAATGAGAATAAACTGTTGATGGTGCCAATAGGGTTTGAGATAGGTGTGCTCGCATGATAATATGTACCTGAAAAAAGATATCAATATTAACTGTGAAAATTTAAGCATCCTAAAGCACACTAGGTTGAAAATAGTCTTTGGATAAATGACCTTCGTACTTTGAAGCCAATAATGTTGTAAAGACGTGCATCCTTGCTAATGAATGACTCAAAAGGATGGGAAATGAGAATAAACCGTTGATGGTGCCAATAGGGTTTGAGATAGGTGTGGTCACATGATAATATGTACCCAAAAAAAGATATCAATATTAACCGTGAAAATTTAAGCATCCTAAAGCACACTAGGTTGAAAATAGTCTTTGGATAAATGACCTTTGTACTTTGAACCCAATAGCATCGCAAAGACATGTATCTATCCATGCCAATGACTCAAAGGATGGGAAATTGGAATAAACCGTTGATGGTGCCAATAGGGTTTGAGATAGGTGTGTTCACATGATAATACGTACCTGAAAAAAAATGTCAAGGCTCATTGTCGAAAGGATAGAAGCACTGCTCAATTCCAATAGACTTTTGGATGGGGTCCTCCAAAGAATATAGTGCCGCAAAGGCATGTAACAGCCGCCTCTTTTCCCCTTCAAAATGCACCATAGAAAGGGTTGTTCTATAGCTTTTTATATGACCTTATCCACTTTAGAGGTGTATAACCTGTCCAAGGTCAATTGAAAAGTAAAAAGTTTACACTTAATTATGAATGCAATTGCATCACAAACTTGGGTCTCATTGGTTTCTAGAGAAAAATATATTTAAGGTTGGAAAGTTTCTTTTGTTCCATTGGGTGTCAAGTCAACTAATCTACCAGCCAGTTTGGGTCCCCTATATATTAGCTGCTTATCTACAATACTTTTAAATGTGATCCTCCTCCTGCCATCTTCAAACCACACAAGTTCCCTCTTACCTATGAGAGTTATCCTAAAGTTATGAAAAGCTCATCATGAGAACCCCTAGTTTGGCCAAAACTGGGGTCAAAAATCCAAACTCTTTCAAAAGTGATACAAAATGAAAAGAATGATATCTAGTGAGCTCTGTGCTCCTCTTATTCCTTACTTCTACCTTTAACCAATTGTTACCTATTCAAGGTTGCTTTTAGGTTGAATGTCTACTTACCCATATCCCTACATGGATGATATCATACCCAATGCAACATATCACCATCCAACACCTGGGATCAGGATTAGGAATGAACTCCAATATGGAGAGTAGAGTGCATCCCAAAACTCAACTAATTATCCAAAAACATTGTCTATATATTCTCAAATGATGTGAGCCTCTTTAAATGCCTTGTCATTGCCAAGTGACATTTGAATATTCTTTTATTCCATCTAGTATTGCCATACTTCTAATCCTTAAAAAAAATTGTCTCATCAATATATAGGTTTTCTTTCGAGATAGCGATCTCGTAATGCTCTTTGGGTGGCTACAAAAGACATACCCATATGCCATCTTACCCAATGCACTTTGTATACCATATGAGGGCCTAGCCATGGTTGGGGTCACAATTTCCATACAAGAATTCCTAGATGCTATAGTGAAAATTTTAAGCCTAAATGTGTTTTTTGGTGGACTTTAGCTTCTAATAACATGTAAAGGACCCTTCTCTGTGCTCCAGTTTTATATATATATATATATAATTGGCACAAATATAAAATATGATATTTCAAAATATCCCCTCCTCTTTTCATGAATATATGTTGGTGCATGTGTTGTCCCCACCTATTTCCATCTTGGATAAAGTCCATGGCAATACAAACTCGTCCTTGAACAAGCTGTGAAAACATGAAATGAAATATTTTGCATCATAAGTTACACATTATTATATGTATGCATAATAAGTTTCAAGTTCATAACTGAAATTTACAGTACCTTATGAATTTTAAAATAATATTTTGGGTGGATATTTTATTTTCCTAAAATATTTTCAAGGAATAATAGAGAATTGTAAACCAACTAAATAAATGGTTAAAAAAATTATTTAAAAATTCTTTGCAGATATATGCATAAAATTATGTATATGAAATGAAATTGCATTCCAAGTAATCAAAATATTGTTTGAAAGTTTTGAAAATGCAAAATTTGTGTTAAGATATCAATTTTTCCTACCCCTCCATGGCTAGAGCTACGATGATCTTATTAGCATTAGTTATTAAAAATGGTCAAAGGCCATTCACCAAAAAAACTAACTAATATATTTCTAGTTCAATTTTTTCCTTGCCCATGAGTGTTCTACCCATTTCTAGTTGAAATAAAAAGGGGAGAAAAGGAATAAATATTAAACGCTCTAATGAAGGAGATCCCAAAATCAAATAATGCTTAAATGTTTTTAGCCTATGGACAATTGTATGCTTCTCATTAGAGGTTTTTTATCTATAAAATTTCAAATAGAAATCCAATGATTTTTACTTTTGAAAAGGTCATAGATGCCAATGGATGAAACAGCTAAGTAGGAAGAACTATCAAGAAGTATACTAGACCTTAGCTCTACCTAACAATTGCTAAGTCCTTCCATGCTAGGTCCTAGCAAGCGTAGATGCTTCAGCCCATGCTCTTCTCCACTGTTTTAATCACTAAATTGCATCATCATTGCTTGCTCTCACTAAACTCAAGAGCTGACACAAAATTTGTGATGCAACTTTAGGATTTTACTTGGAATTGCATGTTATAGTGAAAGGCACTTAGCATAGTTTGTGAGTGTGTAATTTGACTTAGATTCTATTATACCATGCATCAAAGCTGGCATAGTATATTTCATAAAGTAACCACATTAGATTTTGAGTGAATCTTACTATTTTTGATTCTTGTACCCAATGCTGATTTCCTCGATTGAGTGTTTGTTAATGTTTATATGCAATAATCTATGGGATATTGTTCATTGATCTAGATGCCGAAAGCAAAGTCCTTCTTCTTTGTTGACCCTGTGTGCAAGTCTTGAAAAAAATGTGGACATTTGGGCACAAAACCTTGTTTGTTGTCTCTTGATTAAATGAAATATTCAATAATTTAGAATAACATTTTATTTTTCAATAAGTCAAGCATATACTAAATCCCTTGTGAATTCTAAGTTTTTAATGTTTTGAACAAAGAATTAATATACTAATGGCACCCACATCTAAAATCTACTTATTTTGGAGAACTTAAATTTATTTCAATGACTTAAATTGTGTGCCCAACACCCAAGTCAAAATTTAAAAACCTTTTAGATTTTTTTGTGTGCCTTAATGAAACTAAAATAGAGATATTTATATCTTTGGTCAATTTACTAGAACCCCATTGTTAAATTATTGATGAATTGCCCTAAATTATATTGCACAAGTTCTAAAACTTAAGCTTTGATATTTGAAATTGCCAAAACAATTGCATACGACTTAATGAAACATTAAATTCTTTTTTAAAAAGTTCTTGCATTGTGTTCCCAAATGGAACAATAATCTTCTAGGCATTGGGTATATTTATAGCATATATGGATGTTGTTGATGAAGAGTTTAAGAGAAAAAATATGTTTACAATTCAATTTAGTAATGCATCAATTTTAATTCCATTTACATTTTAATTTAATAATGCATGAATTTTTATTTTGAAATCATGTTGCAAGACTTCTGTGAGCAATTAAATCCATATATCTAATCATTTGCAATATATTTCAATTTATACCTTGTTGAAGATGATATTAATATGTATTCTTATCATCACTTTTGTTTTCCTTCATTTTAATTTAGTGTTCATTCCTTAATGATTATTTTCAAATGTTTTAGCAAAATATCATGTTTCATTTTTACCCTCAAGAAATGAAAGACTTGTGTGAATAATAAATCTTATGTATTTCAATTCTAATATAAGAACAAAGTCAAACTTATATGCATTTTTCAAGTTGCATTCTTAATATCGAAAGTGATTGATTTTACTCTTCAAATTTTATTTACAATGATGCATCAAATTATAAGAATATTGTTTAATGGCCCAAAGCTTTGATATTAAATTTTTTTGCAATAATTTCATAAGATAGATAAAACATATTTTTCTCTTCACCATTTACATGGACGTTAAAACTCACATGTTGTTGTGCCTTTTCATGTTACTTTTTGAAAATGTATTTAAATAATAATTTTTTGAATTACATATAAATATATGACTTGCTTGAAGCTTGAATCCTAAACTTTGGATAAATCCAAACAACATCCACACACATGTATACATGGACCACTTAAGCCATAATCCTAAATAAATCCAAAGAACATTCTAGTTTAGTTTCCATTTTACACTAGCATGGTATTTCATATTGTGTTGAACAATGTTCTTGTTGTGTATAACATAATAGAAACAAATAAGTAAATTGATTTTCTTCATGTATGTTTACTAAAATTGAATGGATGAAAGAATATTAGCCATTGTGGCAAACCACCACCATTTAGTGAACATGTCATCATATTGTAGGTCATCATGTTGGTAAGAACAATGCCATTTGTGAACTACAAGAGTTAGATGCTTCCATTTACCTATGCTTTTGGTTTGTGTCTAGAACTTAATACGACAACTCATGGAAAGATTTGACCCTAAGGCCATAACTTGCCACAATTTGGGGCATCATGTTTAATATCAAGGGTTCACTTGTTAAGGAGGTTGGTATGTGGGCAAGTTGCCAATTACAAGAATTGAAAATGAGTTCCCCATTGCAAAACCCCTTGTGAAGTACATGCAAAACAAATGGATCACTAAGGTTGGTATTTGGGTGGCTAGTGCTTGAACATTTCACATGCAAGCTAAGACACAAAAATTCAAGAAACTTAGACACTAACTTGCAAACATAGAAAGGTGTGTAAGTAGCATGTGCCTTGATGATCTCAATTATGAATTCAAAGGTGACGTTCATTCTTCATTCCTCAGTGGTATGAAGATCATTCAAAGAGACCATTAGATTCATTTGTGATCTAGATCAAAATGTGGGATTCCAAAACCACATCCATATTAACATGTGAACATTAAATGAGAGCTTTGCGACATTGAAGGCAAATTTGTCTAAATGTGAATCAAACACCCTACACCCTACCTCCATTTCACCCTATTGATCTAATTGATGATGGGAAAGGTAGAGCTCTCTAGAAACTTAAACAATAGAAATTTGTTGCAGATGACGAGGTCAACCCACAACTTTTGAATAATGAACAATACTAGGTCCTACTTGAAGCATTTGATGTGTCACGTGGAAAAATATTGAAATAGTAGGGTTTCAATTTCAACTTTTGTTTTGTTACACACCTTTCCTAAAATCCTTTTCAAATGACTTGGCTTTTGTTTTATCTAGATCTATTGAATTGGATCCATATACTTAGGTTGAAGTTGTTTGGCAATTTAATTACATTTTCTACATGAACAAAACATATTTTCTCCATTGTTCAAAATTCAAACACATTTGGTTGTTGAAAGTCAAAGCTGATCAAGATAGAGATTTTCAAATCTATCTATGAAGCAAAGGTAGTTTGTTTTGTTTTGTTTTGTTTGTCAAGCTGAGATCTCCCAAACCACGGTGCTTCATGGTGCATGCTTGGTATCTTCAGAAAGATCTTGATGAGTAGGGGTGCACCGACTTGGTTTGAGACTGTTTGGAGCTACAGTGTGGAAACTATTGATTATTGAACCATTTTTTCAATGAAAACTAAATAAAATTGAAACTGAAACTGTGTATTGGAATTTGGTGGCATTCTTGGTGTTGTTGAAAAGCCCTTGGTGAGGTAGATTTAATAGAGTTTATTTCACAATCTTCAGAGCTAAGTTGTGGAAGCTATTGATTTTTGAGTGGATTTTGTTGCTGGAAATTCAAACAAATTGCAAGAATTGGGTCCAGACTTACACCAACAGCACACACTACACTAGTAGTATTCATTGAAGTTTGAAGCTGCACACAAATTATGCCAATGGAAGCCACACTGATTTCAAAACTGAAAAAAATCTGGTGTCGGATTCAATCATGTGTCCCCTGCCTCATGTCAATGGGTGTCCATAAAAACCAAGAAGAAAAACAAAAAGAGAAGCAAACAAAGGAGAAGAATAGAACAATAACAACACACAGAACCTTTTGAACAGAGAAGGATTATCTTTTTGAGGCAAACTGGGCTTTGAAAGGTTCCACACTTTGTAATTAGAGGGCCTTTGAAATTACAATCACTTTGATGATGATGATGATGATTCGGAAGGCAGAAATACCAAAGAAGAATCTTTCTTCTAAACGTCAAATTTAGCTCTAGTTCAAACTTTGAAGAAATGGATATAAAACTAGAATATCGACTATTCCAAATCTTGAAAGTTTTGGAAAATTGGAATCCACATGATGAGACATATTATTCATGATCTAACCTGCATTATTGAGCTCAGAACATTTGCCAAATGTTATAACCAAGAATAAATCTTATTGAGTTCTGCAATAATAAGATTGGTTACGAGATTTGTGAAAAATTAAACCTCCTTCAAAATTCAAATGTTCAAGCACAACACTTTGTTTTGCTCAAGGTCGAGCTTGGTCAAGACAGAATATTAAATTGGTTAAATGTAAGGAAACCACCAATTTTGTTGGCTTTTGCCATCTCGGCCTCGTATCAACTACCAACACTTTATATCAATAATAGTTGGTATCATGAACCCTACCAGACTCCTAGACTCGTTCAACCTGAGGCAATACTAACCTTGTAAGCAGTCTGGTAGGGACGGCACTCCATTGCGATTTTGGGATGTAGTCATGTGGCAATCATATGTAGGATGATTTAGCCAAATTTGGCTACACACTAGATATGAAAGTAGAAAAAAATCAAAATCCTTTGCATGGGTTGAAATCATATTTTTCAGGTCAAAATTTTGGAATATTATTATTTTAAAAATTTAAATTAAATAATTAAATAATTTTTATAAAAAAAACTACTCCACAGGAAGCACCAGTGTGAGGATGGTTATTCCTTTTTAAGAGAAGAGAACCCCTGTTTCAATTCTGACAATTTGAAAATTTTTGAGGTTTTCGAGATGCATGTTTGAGATCGATTCTTTAAAAAATTTAAACCATTTGGTTTCAGCTTTGGCACACTTTTTTCAAATTCACGAACCTTAAACCACGGTTTGAAAACTGAGTTTGGCTTTCATACACACACACTACACATTCCTCAAGGTTAGAGATTGTAATACGCAAAACATTTTACAACTAAATTAAAATAAATAATTTATATATCTATGAAGTTCCGTTTACTTGTTGACTTTGTTTTTTTCCAAGAATCAACTTACCTACATTAAGAATCTGAACTTGTGTTTCAAAAAATTATTATATTTTCATTAGTAAATGATTGATTCCATGGTGCTCCAATTCTTGTGCCAGTTCCAACAAAAAGGATGTGAACTTGGGTCCAGGTGACAAAGAACCTGAACCTCAGGTTGAACCCACAAACCAAGGAACCTGCCAACACTAGTAAGAACGGAACCAGAGACTTGAGAGCTAATACAAGCCTTGTACCTGTTACTATACCAGTTTCAATACCAAATATATATTGCCTTGCCGGGGTGTTTTTCCTTTGTTATTTATTTATTTATTTGTAAATATATTCCTGTCTCGTATAAGCAGAAAATCAGTCCTCAACCCAAGACTATAACTGGGGTGGTATGAAAATTCAACAAGAGCACAATACCAGGACAAGAAATTTGAATATTTTTGAGATTTTCGAGATGCAAGTTTTTATGCTCAAAAGTGGATATGAGACCAACTCGGTAAACTACTCAGCTGAAAATTATTTTGTATTAATTCATCCTTCAAAACTGATTTTGTCCTCTCTCAAAGAAAGAAGAGGTTCAAGAGATACCTAGTCAAGGACCAAGGGGGAACATCACACGACCATGTGTGTGTGTTTATTTTATTTCCATTAAACTGCTTGCCATGGTGACTCCCTATCATATCTATTTCTTGTCTGCAGCTGTCCAATAAACACAGACATTGTGTCCCTCAAGAGAGTTCACAACATAAGTTAATATGCAACAATAATTGTTAGATCAACTGCACCTAAAGTTATACACGACAAATTTTCTGTCAAGAATTGAATGTTAAGAGATCCATGGCAATTGGTGACAAATTTTCTGTCAAGAATTGAATATTAAGAGATCCATGGCAATTGGTGACAAATTTTTGTTGCAAGATATGGGAACACATATCAAAATTTGGGAAGATGGTGGGATGATATATCTACTGCACCTTTGCTTGGATCTAAGTTAACAATGAAGAACAATGTTCTTGGGCCTTGCAAATTCCAATGCACACAGCTCCAACGCCATTGTTCTACCTGCATATCACAAGTCAAACAAGTAGGCTATCTTGGAGTCGTAAACAAAACAAGTAGATGAGGGAAGCCCAGCAGCAACAATCACAAAAAATTTCATGGTCCAAACTTTGCTTATTGATGCTTGTTCTATAAGCTTTCACTCTGAATGAAGGTAACTTCATCTTTAAGAAAAAGCTAAGAAGCTAATCAAATCTCAACCCGAGATTTACAATTTGCACCACTAAAAATAATATGAATTAACATGAGTGGAGCATAAATTCTATGCATTAGATAGAAGCAGTGATTTTTTCCAACACGAAAAAAAAGATTTCAACCTATACAAAAGATTTCTCATGGAAAAAATGGCCCAATTTCACCAGATTTTGAAGAGAAAAAATTCCAAATCGCCAGATTTTAATGGTAATTTCCAGTAGGTAGTCAAAAAATATAGGAATGTTGCTTTTCTTTTTTTTTCCTACTTTCATATCTTGTATCTAGCCAAATTTGGCTAAAATGTTTTTTGGATGATTGCCACTTTGGCTACATCACAAAATCCTTTTAAAAAAACCCTGTATAGGAGGAAAGGGAAACATCAAGTCTTTTTTAACAGTTCTGCTATTTCCTTTTATTTCACTGCACTTGGCCCAAAAGGAAATTGAAAACTTTGTTCATTAATTGGAACTAGTGGTAACCCGTGCCTGCAAGGCACAGACGGTTTTAGATGATTTTAAAATTTTCTAAAAATTAATGGTTTAAAATATCCTTTCTTCTAATAGTAAAAAATAATCCAGTCTTATAATT
>Ga0116231_10015034_pt1 | contig 10138 bp, 13 predicted proteins | sample S1TSphgellanicum_2_FD_89695 | JGI IMG/M metagenome (GOLD analysis project Ga0116231, IMG submission 89695) | Host-associated microbial communities from peat moss isolated from Minnesota, USA - S1T2_Fd - Sphagnum magellanicum MG | ecosystem: Host-associated > Plants > Peat moss > Unclassified... | reverse complement strand
GTCATTGTAGAATACCTTTAGGATGCAACTAATTTGGTGACTATTGTGACTAATGGGACATATCAACCTATTAATGGATGAAAATAAATGTAAAATTGATGTAACCAATAGGATGAAATTTTCCAATAGTTGCATCATAGTTGTGAAAATGACCAAAATAGTTGAAAGTTAGTCTTGTAGTTGCAAATATTCTCAAATCTAGTCGCAAACGACTATAAGTCGCATGTAGTTGTAAATTGACTGGTTACATTTTGGCTGATTTCTACTAGTGAATGAAATGTAAAATATGCATTGGCATAGTTACCAAATTTCTATTTTAATGCACATCAGTTTTCACCACAATCCAACACCAAATCCATATGATGAAGACTTGAGAATTCTAACTGAATACCATTTTTACATTTCAAATGATCACAAACACGACTTAGAGTTTGTGCAACATTGTTTTGAACTCCATTGGCAATACATGGCGGAACAAGGATATTCACCTCAATGGCATTGGGTATGGAATGATGGATGTGCTTCCTAGTTTAAGAATAGCAAGCCATAGTACTTTGTGTTTTGATATCCAAATTTGATTAAAGGTTGCAAAATGCTATGGAGTTTTTTTGGTAGTAGCCATGGGAAAGGACCCCATGATGGGGTAAGAGCTATGATAAAAAGATTTCTATGTAGAAAACAACTCAATCCTCAAGCTAAAAAATTACAAAATGTTGAGGAAGTTGTGGAATTTCTGCATGAAAGGTTGTCCTCTAAACTCTGATCATCATATTGGCTCCATGAGAGCTTTCCATAAAACTTTCTGGCATGTGAAAGTTGGGGATGTTGATAGGGATTCATTTCTTTTCATCTGTGATCCTATCAAGGGGACTATGAAAATCCATTCGATTTGTGCTACTAACAAGAATAATCTGGCACAATTATTTGTGAAAGATTTGGCATGTTTTTGTGAATTCTGTTTGGATAGTTGTTGAAATGAATGCCAAAATGTCCCATGGACAAGCAAATGGGTGCCAAAGCAACTTCAACCTCTAGATACTTGCTATGTGTGAGAAGCAATGCATGAAGGTTGGGATGGAAATTAACAATATGGGCTACAAAGTATGTGTTCATTCATTATTATTTTTGCAACTTTGGTTTACTTGCTTGAAATTTTTTTTCATTATTCTTTCGTTGTATTTGTTTCAATAGTTGTAATTTATGGGCATGTAGGTGATGAGTTGGTTGTTGTACTAAAGGTCAATGATAACTTCACATTCAATGCAAAGGAAGGGAATGATGAAGGGGTGACTTTGTGCATTGAACCATTGCACAAGGTAAAGGAGTCTTTTATAGACAACTAGGGGAGTAGTTATGAGAAAGGTGATGATGCTGTGGGAGGTCTATACTATTAGAAGTGGGGAAATAGTGACAATTTTTATGTCTTACTTAAGGATTCACATAAAGTCTATGTCTACGCTCATCTAGTTAAGGTAGTGAAATTCTTAATGCCCCCTAAGAACCATTGTGTGACAAGAATGATGTAATTTACGAATTGCCTAAAAAGACTTTGTGAAACACAAATGAAGTTATTGTTTCCTTAGACGTTGAAGACACGGTGAATCAAACAATTAGTTCTGACTTTGTCATTATTAGTTCATGGTGATAAGCCCCAATCTACAAAGGTCCAAAGATTGCATGTATGTTTTTTTTACATCCCCATTAGAAAAATTAATCATTTGCAAAATTAATAGAATTGTTATCCATCAAGTTCTTATGATGGCATGGTGTATGGTTTTGAAAGGGCTTAGGAGCAATTTCTTAGATTAGACAACATTAGTAGGTATCCAAAAATTTAACAATTCTTTATTTGGCAATTGAATGGTGTTATGTGCAGTTGGATGTGGAGGCAATGTTCAAGTACCTAAACATATTAGCTACTAGGTGATCTGTTGGGGTACTTAAATGGTTCATCATTAAGAATAAACACTCCAATAAGCTAGAAATCATTCAATGATGATTTGTTGGGTGGATTTGTACCCAAAACTATGCGACAAATAACATGGGTTGTATATGATGATGGCTACTTAAGAAGATATCCATGTCTAAAAGAGAGTCATTATCATGATCAACCAAATAGTCAAGAATAGCTGACCTTTTGGGTTCATTTGGAGTCTCTACACCTAGTTTGTAGGTTGAAGCTTTTCATAGTTTCTTTGAAGATGAGTTATTGAGGGTTATTTAGACAAGAAAGTTAAGTTCAATGCCATAACATCTGCCTTTGCTTGTGAGGTTATTTCCCTCTGTGAAAAGGTTATTCAATGGAGATTTAAGTTAACAATATATTTGCAAATTATTCTATAGGATAGTAGGGTTGATATTTCAATGATCAAATTTGAAGAGAGAAGTATGGATTAGATTCTTAAGCTACCTTGAATGATTGAGTCCAGCTGATAATAAGGCAAGAGAACTCTTTCACATTGGTTCTTAGGGCTTAGAGCATTGTTGCATCTTTTGCAAGGCAATCCACATACTCACATAAAAAACTGTCACCTTTTCTTGTGAATAAGTTAAATACCTCAAAGTGTAACTCAAAGATGCCATTTCTTCCCAAGAGCACTGCTTTCCATGTGGTGGACTAATTGCTGTTCTTGGGCCTCCTTATTTTGATGGAAGTAAGTTATCTTTAGTTCCATCCTAAAACCAATTACTTGAATTTCTCACAAGGTTTATCTTAGCATACTTTAAAGCATTTAGGAGTTCACTTACATTCATGTTACCAAATATCAAGTTTTTTGGCTTTTCATTTGTCACTGGATCCTTCATATCAAGAAACTATACCCTTTTCATGCTTTCAAAAATCCCAAATTGGCTACACCACTCCATTCAAACGATGATGACTTGGATATATAAACATCCATACTCTCTTGAAACGACACTTAAGGCTCCAAGGTTACACAAGGTTTGTTCCTAGTCATCACATTTCTCCTACACCATTGCAAAAAATAACTACTAAATACAATGTCTTCATTCCAATTTTTTTTCCATTCATTTCAACAATGTGCAATGTGTGTAGCTTGTTTCTTGACCCCTTCATAATAAATCATGCTTCATCATCTATGTATCTCCTTGCCCAATTACTTTTAATAAATTTCATTCCAACCTGGTCCTATTCATAGTTTTGTTGATGGGGATCTCTTAGGAGGGTTTAAGAAACCAAAAGCCCATAAGTCATTGACAACAATCATATCTCTTCTAATGAGCCCCTTTCATTTGGAGCTTATGTATGATGATTTTCTCCAAGGGTTTGGGGTTGGAAAGCCAATGAAGGCAACCGATTATTCTCTTAAGAGGATAGTGGTTCCAAACTCATCTTTAATTGATGACCTTTTCTCATCTTCAATGGAAATAGGCATGTTTGTAAGAATTAATTCTAGCTCTAAATTTGTTGTAGATGAAACCAACTTGGATTATAAATTAATTTGATATGTAAAGATGGACTAATAGCAAAGTTTGCACCAAAATTTTCACTTTTTGCATGCTATAACATTCTTGAACTACTAGTGTTAGTAACATTAGCATTCTCAAATATGGCCAAAGAAGTAGCTTTCAATTTGAATGTAGTTCATTCAAACCATGTCCATGAACTATAACTTGATACACTAAAAAAAATTGTATATGTTCTTGGCCAGCAATATGGCAAAGGAAATTCATTTACACATAAGAGTAATATAATTTATTAAATCTAATCACTTGATCAGATTGTTTCACATTGGACTACTGCAACATTCTTTGTGACAAAAAGGCATCTTGTAAACATAATAAAACAAACAACAAAAAACAACTAATAATTTGCTTCATATTTCCACAAAGACTTTCAATTAGTCATTCAATTCTCTTAACCCAAAATTTTAAATTACTTTACCTCAAATTTGCCAAATTTGACACAACCTATCGCCAAAGAATCCTTGGAGTTCATAATCACATATAGTTTGTTGTCTACTAGGGCTGAATTGACCAAATGTCAAGGTTAATGAACTAGTTGTGAATTTGGAAAAGTAAATTCCAACTTGAAAAACCTTTAATGTACGTTACAAAGACAATACATTTCTAGTTGCAACATGTTTGAACAAAACAATAGGATGAAGGTACATCAAGTTGAATTGAAAAGAAAATATGGTTTAATAACAAAAATACCCCACAATGCCATAAGCCCAAACCTTGAGATTCCAGAATCCTTCAAGCTTTATGTTCCCTTCTAAAAAAACAAATTGTTTTAGCATTCAAAGTCCAAAACTATGCAAAACAATTGTCCATGTGAAACTAGTTTTTGCAAAAAATTCTAGGTATTATACATGCTTAGTTGTTCTTAGAAAATTGAAATGGTCAACTACCAAGGTTATACATTGAAGCAAACTCTACATGAGCATATGCAAAAGAAAATGCAGTCTTATTCTAGGCGCTTTGACTGGTGGTTCTTCATGGTTGCATTGCATTTAGTGACTATTGTAGTGGTAATCTTTTTTGTAGCTAGTTTGGTTTTCTTCTTACCTTTTCTTAATACCATTGTCCCTTGATCTCCACTCTTGGTTATTTGTTGTGTCTAGGAAGGAGAGATCTTAACTTTCTTGGAAGCAAGTTGAAGCTAATTTTCATGCTCTTCATGTTCTTGATCATGCTCCTAATCATGTTCTTCTTGCTCTTGAAGTTCTTCTTTTGTTGTAGCATCACCAATGTCATCTTGATCACTACTACCACCAATGTTTTCTTCACTAACATCTTATTCTACAAGTTTAAGTTCTTTCTTGATGGCGGGATTTGCAGCAGCATATGTTTTGGACTTTTGCAAACAAAGTGAGGTAATATGCTTATTGGGAGATGAAACTTCAACAAGCTCCTTGTAATTCTTCACTTCTTTTGGAGTTGGAACATGGAAACTACCAACATTTGGACTGATATCATGGGTGTTAGAACAAATTGTAGATGGACCTTTTGGCATGGAGTGATGAACATTTGAAAAATAGGACCTAGATGGCTAGCATTCTAACAAGAGGTTCACAAAAACATCTACAAAGGCAATCAATCACAATTCAAGGTTTAAATGTTTTACATTGACAAACTAACCAAGTTAACTTTGACGTGCACTAATTTGTGGCCCATGGTAGTTAATAAGTAATCATAATATTTGACATTTTTTTATAGACTTAAGGACTTAAGAAATGAACTATAATTGTAAAAAAAATTTAGGGACAAATAAACCATTATATGACCTATCCACAAAAAATGAAAACAACACATTAGTATGATGGACATTTAAGTATAATTCAAAATTCATAAGTTACTCATATGGACTTCTGTGGACTTTTGTGGACACTACAACATGCAAAATCAAACTATCAAGGACTAGATATGCACTTTTATAGACAAAACATGTTGAAGTATATAATGTTAGGGGAAAAAAAAGGATTAATAACATTTTAAAGGTGTTGTTGTTTAGAAAATTGAAGTATTAAGGACTTCTATACACATATGATGGACATCATGGCAAAAATTGGTTAGCACTATGGACTCATGTGCACAAATAAGGACACATAATGCATTTTTTACAAAATTCCAACCAAACTAATTACCTCCAAGGAATCACACAGACAATCATGTACATAACACAAAGCATGGAATGACAAACATGTCATGAGGACTTCCATGGACTTTGGATTCTTGTTTCTAGATTTTATGGATGCAAAAGACAAATAATAAGAATATGTATGTGAACATTGAACAAGCAAGGATGGATCTAGCACCTTCAAACTTAGAGTTATGGACTGTTGTGGCAAAAGTTTCTTCAAACTCTTAATTCCAAAATGGTCACTCAAGGAAATCCAACAAATTTGCAATAATATGAAAAGTGTCAATTATTACATTTATGGATGCAGAAGACAAAAAAGAAGAGTTACATTTGTGTGAACACTAAACAAGCAAAGATGGATCCAACACCTTTAGAATTAGGGTTATAATTATGGATTGATATGGCAAAAGTTTCTACAAACTTCCAATTCCAGAATGGCCACTTAGTGAAATCCAACAAACTTGCAATGAATATGAAGACTAGGCTAGTTGCATTTATAGATGCAGAAAGTAAACAATGAGACTTGTATGAACACCGAACAAGCAAGGATGGATCTAGAACCTTCAAACTTAAGGTTATAATTATGGACTATTGTGGCAAAAGTTTCTTTAGACTTCCAATTCTAGAACACATGGTCACTCAATGAAATCTAAGAAACTTGTAATGAATATGAAAACTACTAATTACAATCCTTAAACTTCACATTTAAATTGCACTTGCTACAAAATTATCAAATAGAAATAAGACTCAAATATGAAAACTTTATACCTTTGGAAGTAGAAACTTTGTGCTTGGGTGGGTGCCATGGTTTTGAAGATGGATCTCTCACTAAAGCATGGTCTAGAATTATAGCACTTCTAGTTTTTTAATTCCTATAGAATGCCACGACACCTCATGCATGTCCTCTTCACACCTAACTTAGATGCACTTGGTGGAAGTGTTGAAGTGCAAATAAGCACACCAACAATGATACACATGCTTGCAATATGTTATTTTGCCTACCCATAAAGGTGCAAATCCAAGCCCACAGAATACACACAACCCAATTGATAGAGGTTCTTCAAACCCTAATTTGTTAACTAAACTTGAAGGCAATGTTGCAACAGGGTTTTGATGGGATAAACCTTTATGAATGTTAGAAGACAACATTCTAGCAGCATCACGATTTTTTTTAGCAAGAAAAACTTTCTTTTTTTCACCCAAAACCTTATTGCTCAAGATTTCATGATCTTGGCAAATTTTTCAAACTCCACTTTCCCCTCTTTTATAAGTTCATGATAATCCTTTATTTGGCATTTTTGGTACTCAATCCTCTTCTACAACCCTTCCACCTTCTTTTGCAATTCTTCCTTGCCACCTTCAATTTCATTTTGTTTATCCAACTTTGAAACTATTATGTCCAATGCCAAAACCAAAGTGCCAAGCTTTTTTATTGCCAATTTCAAATTACTAATCCGATCATCCATCAAGCCTTGGGCCCACATATTTTCCCTTTAAACATCATCATGAACATCTCTTGCAAGCCCTTTTTGGGCTTCAAGGTCAAGAACCAAACTGTTTACAAAGTCCATGTATCGCAAAACCTCTTTTAGCACAATCGATCCATGTTTCATGCAATCACTACTAATGCGAAAATCTGCATTTTTTTGTAACATCTCTTTTTTCTTCGGCATCACTCAAAGTTTCTAACAAACCTTTCTACCAACATTGTTGCTCCTAGTTTCTCCATTCCACATAAAGTGCCAAGTTCATTGGCTTTCCTACCATCTCCATAGCTACTCCTCTAACAAAGCCCAGAGACACCACCCTTGTAACAAGAACACAATGCTTCTAATGAATGACCATCCACAATTTTTCAAATTTCTCAGTCAACACAAGATCTTGGTTAAAAACATAACTATGACCATTCTTATTTATAATTGGTTCGAAGTATTTTGCAACTTCTTTTGTTGATATATCTCATGGAATCTGGACGTGTTTTGGGCTCATACTTGTTGCGCATGGTTCAATTTTTTCGCAAATTCCTTCCATGTAATGGGACCACCATTTCCAATCTCAAGAAGTTCCACGTATAAAAGAGCGACAAATCCTAATGGTTTGAAACTACCTTTCAAACCAGACTCAAGCTTCACTTTTCTCCTAAAAGCACAAGGAAATGGAAGAGGTCAAAAGGTACAAGTTGTGAACTAGGTTCTGTCATTTTCTCTAAGTTACAAATTACCAAGCTCACAAAAGAAAAAACTCAAATGCACTCAAAAATTATATAGAGTCGGTCAGAAACTCGTGTGTTGGCAATATGTAAATTATTCGAGTAACTTGAAAAACTAAACCCAAAAGACTATTTCCATTGTGGGAGACACAACTTCTTTCATGCAAGGTGAAAATAAGGAATTAAAAAAAAAAACCAGCGCGCATTTTCTTGCGGTCACAATTTCATGTGTGTATGTAGGGTCTACACAGGGCCCACTGACAAAATCCAGCAGCCTAGTTTTTCGACCCATTTGGATTTGTGCCATTTTTTTTTCTAGGGACTTTTTTAAAGGACTTGATATGCTGAAATTTAACCACCCTAACATGCTTCCACCCACATTACAACACCAACTCACGTATTATTATTATGTCAATAGTCCATATCGAAGAGCATTTTATACTTGTGATATGATAGTGTCGTAAAACTTACATTCCATCTTACCCCACTTGTCCAAAATTATCAAATACCATGGATCCCACACATTATGCCTATGTTACATTGAAAATATAGAAGAATAAAATATTTGATTAAAGAAATACTATAATAATATGCTTAGATTCTACTTTAAGGACTACACAATGAAATTGAGCACCAATTGCAAATGCAATATAACAATACGAAATTTTAAACGCCCATAAAAGTTTCACCCCTCCTTCCAAAGATATATGGTAGTCATTGCTTGTTAAACAACACAAAGCCCACTATGACACACCTTAAAGGAGAAAGTGAATTTAGAATGCATGGTGTGATTTTCATTACCCAACACAATTTGACAACCAAAATGATGTGATTGTCACATAGATGGTACTGAGAAAATTCAATCGTCCCACAAATGTTGATCGAAAAGTTTCAATTGTCATAATTTTGATGACCAAAATTTTTCTATCACCCTAGTGACGATAATTGAAAAGTTTTGATCAGTGAAAGTTTAACGATTGAAAATTTTCAATAATTGTTATTGCAATGACCAAATTTGTTTTCAATCACAATGCATCCAAAGGGCAGTCGTAGTGAAAACGAAAATTTTCTTAAGTCCTTCCTAATGGATGAAACCAACAAGTTAGGACAAAAGTGGACATGACTGCTCTTGACACAAAATGGGCACATCGGGTCCATTCTGATAACCCTGGCAAACTCTGATTTTTTGAATATTTTGTTGCCCAAAACATAAAAAGCTGGAACAGCAACGCCAAGGCACATGGGAAGAAAAAGATGCAACTGCAACCCCAGCAACCTGGGAATACAATTAAATGAGGCGATGGAAAACATGATGCAGAAGGGCCCCACGGGTGGTGGCTCATAGGTATAGCCTCTGCCCCCAAGGTTGATGGCTCAGTGCTCCGGACCCAGTTTCGTAACACAAAAGTCTCAAGATCAAACGCGTTGGTGAGCATCTGAAAGCTCTGTCATATCCTCTGCCATTGCACCTGACCTGGGGTATTGCCAAGAACTTCTCGGTAGGGTCTGAAAGTAGAGGGTGTCTTGACCTTGGTAGCCTTCACTGGAACATGCCACCCACAACTTGTCAATCAGATCCAAAAGATGCTAAATCTGCCAACGAAATTGATTGCAGTCGGTACAAATTGTACTGCTACCATTCCCCCCCGCCCTCTGCCCTTTGCTTGGTTTGTTTTTAAAATGTGTACCTAATCATGTCATGTTTTGGGTCCACGTTATGCATGTTTTGGACATGTTATGGGTATTAGGGGTATGTAACATGCCACTGGGCATGTTTGTGCCTTTTGAAACATTCATAACATGAAAGGTAACATAAGGTTATGAGTCCCAAACTTTCTCAAGTATCACCCAATTTGTTTTTAAAAATATGACTAAGGCAAAGGGCAGACTGGGGGAAAAAATTGCAGCAGAACTTTTGTGCTGCAATCAATTTCTTTGGCCGATTTAACATTTTCCATCCCCATGAGACAAAGATGACAAGACCACACCATTCTCCAAATTGTTGCAGCATGATCCATCTAAGTCTAATATTTCCCCTGCCGACTAGTACCCGAAGGGTGACAGCTAATGAAAAAGGATCGAATCTGCATGAGAGTTTGGCCAAGAGAATCAAGAGACAGAATTCCCGACCATTATTGTCTGACAAATTCATCACCCCACTTGAAAGTCATAAGCTACAATGGTTTTTTAACTCCTTTCTCGATCCAACTGCATGAGAGTTTGGCCAATCAAGTGATGAGTCCACAACCATTGTTGTCTAACAAATTCATCAACCCACTTGAAAATCATAAGCTACAATGGTTTCTGAACTGCTTTCTTGATCC
>Ga0116231_10015032_pt1 | contig 10138 bp, 6 predicted proteins | sample S1TSphgellanicum_2_FD_89695 | JGI IMG/M metagenome (GOLD analysis project Ga0116231, IMG submission 89695) | Host-associated microbial communities from peat moss isolated from Minnesota, USA - S1T2_Fd - Sphagnum magellanicum MG | ecosystem: Host-associated > Plants > Peat moss > Unclassified... | reverse complement strand
TGACCGCCCGCGCCGACCGTCCTGCCCTGCTGCGCCATCCCGGTAGGCACGGGTGCAGCGCCGACCGCGCTCACGACAGCTTGCCGAGATCGCGCAGCACGGCGCGCGCAGCATTGGCGCCCGGCGCGCCCATGACGCCGCCGCCGGGATGCGTGCTCGAGCCGCAGAGGTAGACACCACGCACCGGTGCGCGGTATTGCGCACAACCCGGGATCGGCCGGTTGAACAGCAGCTGGTCCATGGTCAATTCGCCCTGAAAGATGTTGCCCTCCGTCAAGCCCACTTCGTTCTCGATGTCCCAGGGCGTGCGGATTTCGGCGTGCAGGATCAGTTCCTTGAAGTTCGGGCTGTGCCGCGCGATCGTCTCGATCACGGTATTGCCGAAGGCCTGGCGCTTGGCGGCATCCCAGGGGCCATCGGCCAGCTCGTAGGGACAGTACTGCACGAACACCGACATGTAATGCTTGCCGTCCGGCACCATGGAAGGATCGATCTGCGATGGGATCAGCATGTCGATGTAAGGCGCTCGCGACCAGCGCCCATCCTTCCAGTCGTCGTAGGCGCGCTCCATCATCTCCAGCGTGTCGGTTACGTGCATATCGCCGCGCGTGCACGGCGCGCCGTCCGGGATCGCGGGGAAGCGCGGCAGCCCGTCGAGGGCGATGTTGAGCTTGCCGGAGGAGCCGCGAATCTTGAAATTGCGGACCTGGCGCAAGAACTCGTCGGGCAAGTCCTCAGGCGCCATCGTCTGCAGGAACGTGCGCTTCACGTCGAGGTTCGAGAGCACGAGCGGCGCATCGATCTGCTCCCCATCCTCGAGCACGACGCCGCAGGCACGCTCGCCGCGGACACGGATCTGGGCGACCGGAGCGGCGACTCGGATCGTGCCGCCGCTCGCCTGCAACGAGGCACCGAGCGCGTTGCTGATCGCGCCCATGCCGCCGCGCGCGAAGCCCCACGCCCCGACGGTATCGTCGATGTCGCCCATGTAGTGATGCAGCAGCACGTAGGCCGTGCCCGGCGAACGGGGCCCGAGGGCGGTGCCGATGATCGAACTGCCGGCAAAGTGCGCCTTGACGATCTCGCTCTCGAAATACTCGTCGAGAAAGTCCGCCGCGCTCATCGTCCAGAAGCGCAAGGTATCGTACATGCGCTCCTCGCCGAGACCATGGAAGCGCCGCGCCAGGTAGAGCAGCTCTTGGATGTCGCGCGGCTTGAACGAGGTCGGATCCGGCGGTTCGCGCATCAGCAACGGCTTGATGAACTTGCATTGCCGCATGACGTCGCGCGAGTAGCGGTCATAGGCTTCGGCGTCGCGCTTCGAATGGCGCGCGATTTCGCGTCGCAGGGCGTCATGATTGTCGTACAGAGCGAGGTGACCGCCGTCCTGCATCATCGTGCAACCGCCCTCGTAGGGAATCACCTGCAGCCCGAACTTCGGCAGTTCCAGGGTGCGGATGATTTCCGGGCGCAGCAGACTGCACACATAGGAACAATTGGAGTAGGTGAAATCTTGATAGAGGCGGCGGCTGACGGCGGCGCCGCCGATATACGGCTGCCGTTCCAGCACCAGCACGCGCAGCCCCGCGCGCGCGAGATAGCAGGCGGCAACGAGCCCGTTATGACCGGCACCGACGATGATGGCATCGTGGCTGCCGCCCCGCCCGCCCCCGCCCACCGCCACTCGTGCGCCGCTCAAGCCGGCACTTTGTGGCTCGCACCGCCCGCTTGCAGCGTCGTGTCGACCGCGATCTCGAAGGCGCGCAGCGTGTCGGCAAGACAGGCCGCGTCGTGTGCGGCCGACACGAACCAGGGTTCGCGCGAATCGGGTTCGCACAGCACGCCTTCATCGTGCAAGACCTGCGCCATGGCGTCATAGAACGAATAGTCGCTGCTCTTCCAGGCACGGTAATTGCGCGGCGGCTCATGCGCGAAGTACAGGCCGCTCATCGATGGATGGCCCACGAAGCTGTGGGCGATGCCGCGTGCGTTAAGAATGCTGCGCATGCCGTTACGCAGGCGCGTGCCATAGTCGGCGATCCGCTCCAGCGCGTCGGTCTCGTCCAGGATCTGCAAGGTGCGCTCGGCGGCGGCCAAGGACACCGAATGCGCGGTGTAGGTGCCACCGTGGGCGACGCCGCGGCCGATCTTGCGCATGATCGGCGCACGTCCGGCGAGCACGGAAATCGGATAGCCGTTACCGACCGCCTTGGCGAAGGTACACAGATCCGCATGCACGCCGTAGAGCTCCTGTACGCCGCCGCGCGCGACCCGAAACCCGGTCTTGACCTCATCGATGAGCAGGACGACGCCGTAGCGGTCGCACAATGCGCGCGCCGCGCGCAAGTACTCGGGCTCCGCCGCGATGCCGAGACAGTTGCCCATGATCGGCTCGATCAAGAGGCAGGCGATTCGATCCGCCTTGCGCTTGAACAAATCCTCGAGCTGGTTCGCGTCGTTCGCCTGCACGAAATGGGCGAAACTGCGCGAGGAAATCGGGATGCCTTCACTATAGGGACGGACTTCGGGATCGCCCACCTGGGTCCATTTGTCCATCGGTGTGAACCACATGGCGGCATCGAACAGCCCGTGATAGCCGCCCTCGAGGATCACGTAATCGTCCTTGCCGGTATGGGCGCGCGCCAGACGCAGGCCCGCCATCACGGCCTCGGTGCCGGAATTCGAGAAGCGCACGAGTTCGGCCGCCGGCACCATCTTGGCGATCCGGTCGGCAACGATCAATTCACGCTCGGTTGAGAGCGCGAATACACCGCCGACCTCGATGCCCTCGCGAGCCGCGGCGTCGACGCGCGGATCGGCGTAGCCGAGGATGCCGGGACCGTAGCCCATGCGATAGTCCACATAGACATTGTCGTCAAGATCGGTGATGCGGGCGCCGCGACCCTGTTTTACGTAGATCGTGCGCTCCTCGCCCCAGTAGCGAAAATTAGAAGCGACGCCGAGCGGCAAACGTTGCACGGCACGGCGAAAATGCGCGTTGTTCTTGGTCAGATTTCTCGCCATGGGGAGCCCCTTGGTAATATTTTTTCGTGCCTGACGGTAGCACCGCGTGCGGGGCCTCGTCCAGAGGAATTTATATGGGCATATAAATTACCGATGAACCAATTAACTAAGGCCCAGAACCGCTTGCCAAGCCCCGGAACGGGCGGTACATTGTATAGTCATATAAGGGTGGGAGAATCTCATGCTGCAGCCCGCGATCGCCCCGGTCGACGTGATGGCCCCTGCCGACCTGCCGCGCGCCCTGCCGGCCTGGGTTTACAACCATGCCGAACTGAATCGGCTCGAGCTCGAGCGTATTTTCATGCCGAGCTGGCAGATCGTTTGCCACATCAACTCGATTCCGCAATCCGGCGATTACGTCAGTTTCGATCTCGGCCCGGAGAGCGTGCTGGTGCTGCGCGATCGCGATGGCACGATCAAGGCTTACCACAACGTCTGCCGGCACCGCGGTGCGCGGCTGCTCGACGCCGCGGGCAATTGCCCGGGGCCGATCACCTGCCCTTACCATGGCTGGAGCTATCGCCACGACGGCACGCTGGTCGGCGTCCCGATGCGCGATAGTTTTCCCGGCATCGACCGCAGCGACTTCAGTCTCAAGCCCGTGCGTGTCGACGTCGCCTTCGGCTTCGTGTTCGTCGCGCTGCGTGGTGATCCACCGCCGGTGGCGAAAGTCTGGGGACCACTGATCGAGGAGTTTGCGCCCTACCGATTCGAGGACATGGTGCCGCTAGGCCCGATCTCCTACGACACCTGGGACGTGGACTGGAAGATCGCCATCGACAACTACCTAGAGTCCTATCACGTGCCGATCGGCCACCCCGGACTGAACCGCATGTTCACGCCCGACTACGAGGACCAGGCGGCCGTCACTTCGGTCGCGCGCGGGATCAGCTGGCTGCGAGAGCAAGAGTCCTCGCAATGGTCGGAGCGAATGTACCAGCGGCTGGTCGTCGGTATCGCGACGCACCTGCCGGAAAAGCTGCGCCGTAGCTGGCGTTTCTATAGCGCCCTGCCCAACCTCGGCATCGACGTGTACCCGGAGCAGATGGATTTTTTCCAGGTTCTGCCGAGCGGACCCGGCAAGTGCGTGATCCGTAGCGCCCTGTTCGGCCTGCCCGACGTAGACGCTAAGATGCGCGCGCTACGATTCCTCAGCAACCGGATCAATGCCCAGGTGAACAACGAGGATCGCTGGCTCTGTCAGCGGGTGCAACGCGGACTCTCCTCGAGCAGCTACGAGCCCGGCCCCTTGTCGAAGCTCGAGCGCTGGATGATGGAATTTCATCACCTGCTGCAAGAGCGAATTCCCGAGATCCGCCTGCCCAAGCCGCCTGCGCACTTCGCCTGAGACCGCGCCGCAGGAAGGGTCCGCCGCGCCGGCCTGCTACGCTTCAATATCTCAGGGTGGCGGCGAGATTCACGCGCCAACGATTCTGCAATCCTTCCGAGTCGGGATTCAGCTGGCGCGCCATCTCGGCGGCGAGTTCCACCGGTCCGATGCCGAGCTTGCTGGGCGCGAGCGCGCCGCGAACGCCGAAACCGATCGAATTGCCGATATCCGTGGGATGCAGAAGTCCCGGCGGCTGCAGATTCACGACTTCGCCGCGCGCAGCAAAACCATACGGCTGCAAGTTGCCGACGGTGTCGCCGTGCTGCCAAGAGAACAGCCGCTGCATTTCGGCGCGTACCACCCAGCCGCGATCGCCGCTGAAGTCGGCGAAGTCGTAGGCGGACAGATCGTTCGGACCGCCGAGTATGAATTTCTCGGCGAGCAACAGCGGCCGGCCGGCGACGTACTGGCCGCGTGCCGTCACGTCGACCGCGAAATTCCGCGGCAGATCGCGACGCCAAGAGCCATGCCACTCCCACTTCGTGAAAACATCGGATGCACCAGCCTGAGACAAGGGTACCGTCGCCGTTGCCTGCGCGGGGCTGCGGCTGCCGAACGCGGCTAGCCCTTGCGACAGATCGATGCCGAACCTCAGCTCGGTCGACGCGCCATAGCGATGCCGCATGTCGATCCCGAGACGCAGCACACGCAGGTGATCCGCGTACAGGCTGTTGGCGTAGGGGTTGGCAAGCTGAAATTCAGCCGTCGCATCGTAGCCCGCAGCCACGTTGAGGCTGGTCGCGGACATTTTCACGAGCGGAACCGTGAGGCGCAAGGCAATGCGCCGGAATGCGCCCGCCGTGTCGAGGAAGACGTTGCCGAAGTCGCTGCCGCCCGCGCCAAGCGGCGGATTGCTCATCGCCCATATGTAATGCAGGTCGAGCTCGGCCCCCGTGGTGCCGAGTCCAGCACGCATGCCGGTCTCGAGGTAGCGGTGCGGCGAGGTCGACAGTAACGGGTCGACATCGACGGCGGCGCTCACCGTGGCATAGACTTGATCGAGGTAGCGCGCAGGATTGTACGCCGACGACACCGTGGCTGAGTTTCGGCCAAGGAAGGACGGCATGTAATCGTCGACGGCAGCGTATCCCGAGATCGGCCGATAGTGACCCTTGACCACGAGAATCGCGTCGCCCGCGACGGTGCCGGGGCGCAGCGTCGCCTTCAGGTCGGCCGTCGGTAGATCATTGGCGAGCAGCACCGCACGTTCGTACCGCGCAGTCGTGAGGCCACGCTGCCCGACCAGCGGCAGCAGGAAAGCAAGTACTCGCGCACGCAGCGGACGCGGCACACCGGTCGCATCGATCCGCTCGATGCAACCGTGGACGATGTGGATCCGCAACTCACCGCCCGCCGGCACTTGTTGTTCCGGCAGCTCGATACGCGCCAGGAAATGACCTCGATCGATGTACAGCTGTTGCAGACGCTGCGCCGCCGCGCGCACGGCCGCAAGACTGACCGGGCGATCGCGCAAGGGCGCCAAGAGGCGCTCGGTCATCCGGGCGAGCGCCGGCTCGCCAGCCTCGACCTTGAATGTCCCGATCGTCAAGATGACCTGCTCCGCCGCGGGCGGTGGTGGCGCGGGGGACGGGGGCACGGGCGACTGCGCTGGGCTTGGGCCGGCGAACAGTCCCCAACAAACGAGCGCGGCGGCAACGCCGCTCGCCCGCAGCCTGGCCGCCCGGCTCAGGCGAGATTGATCCAAGCCGACTTCGTCTGGGTATACCCGAGCAGACTCTCGAAGCACTTGTCGCGACCCTGCCCCGACTGCTTATAGCCCCCGAAAGGCTGGGTCATGTCGCCATGATCGAAACAGTTCACCCAGATCACTCCCGCCTCGAGGTCGCGCACGGTCTTGTGGGCCACGTTCAGATCGCGGGTCCAGACCGAGGCGGCAAGGCCGTAGATGGAGTCGTTCGCGATCCGCAGCGCCTCGCCCAAGCCGTCGACTTGAATGGCCGCGGCGACCGGACCGAAGATCTCCTCGCGCGCGATGGTCATCTCGTTGTTGACTCCCGAGAACAAGGTCGGGTTGACGAAAGCGCCCGCGCCGTCGGGCGCCGTGCCGCCGAACTCGAGCTTCGCTCCCTCGGCCTTGCCGAGCCCGATGTAATGCAGCACCCGCGCGCGATGCGCCGCCGTGACCATGGGCCCCAAGTTGGTGGCCGGGTCGAGCGGATCGCCGGCAACATAGGCCGTCCGGCCTCGCTCGATGAAGCGCGCCAGGAATTCCTCCGCGATCGGCTTGTCGATCAGCAAGCGCGAGCCGGCATTGCAGACCTCGCCCATGTTGCCGAAGATGCCGTTGATCGCGTAGCTCACCGCCACGTCGAGATCCGGCAAATCCGCGAGGAAGATTTGCGGCGACTTGCCGCCGCACTCGAGACTCACGCGCTTCATGTTCGATTGGCCCGCATAGATGAGCATCTGTTTGCCGATCTCGGTCGAGCCCGTGAATGCAATCTTCGCCACGTCCATATGCAGGGCGAGCGCGGCGCCGGCGGTCTCCCCGTAGCCGTTGACGACGTTGAAGACGCCGGGCGGCCCGCCCGCCTCGACGAACAATTGCGCCATGAACGGGCCGGAGAGCGGTGACTGCTCGGCGGGCTTCAGGACGATCGAGTTTCCGGCAGCCAGCGCGGGCGCGACCTTCCACGCCGCCATGAGCAGCGGATAGTTCCATGGAACGATACAGCCGACGACCCCGAGCGGCTCGCGCAAAATGTAGTGAAATGCATCGGCCGCCGTGGCCGTCACGGTGCCATCGATCTTGTCGACGAGCTCGGCGAAATAGGCGAAATTGGCGGCCGCGGCCGGCACGTCGATCGCGACCATGTCGCGTATCGGCTTACCCATGCACAACGTGTCGAGCAGCGCGAAACGTTCGGCGTTCGCCTCGATCAAAGCCGCGAACTTGCTCAGCACGGCCATGCGCTCACGCGGCGCCTTGCGACTCCAGACGCGTGCGTAAAAGCTGCGTTTCGCAGCCGCGACGGCACGGTCGATGTCGGCCGCGGAGCCGGCACCGACCTCGGCGATCACCTGACCGGTCGCCGGATTGACCACCGCGAGCCGATCCGCAGACGAGGACTCGACGTACTCACCGTCGATGAAGTGACGTGTCTCGAAGCGGATCTTCGCCGCCCGCTCGCGCCAATCGGCAGCCGTCAAAGAAAGTAGGCTCATGTGCTTGCTCCTGGATGTGTTGCCGTCGGGGGCCGGCGCATTATAGTGACATTCAGCGGAAGATCGGCGCAGGTTCGGGGCCGCGGTCGCGCCGCAGGGCCGGGAGCCGGCGACGCAGCCAAGCGCGAAAGGCGAGTTCCGCGCCGATCGCGACCGAGCGATGTGTCGGCTCATAGCCGAACGCGACCACGTTCTGCTGAATCGACTCCGCTTGGGCGCAAATTGCGCGGCCGAGCCACGGCCCCAAACGGCCGGCGAGATAGCGCAGGGCGCGCGCCGAAGCGGAATTCGCGCAGTAACTGAGCTCGTAGCCGCGGATCTTGCTGCGCCCGGGTGCGCTCGGCAAGACCTGTCGCAACGACAGCCCGTCCGGTCGCTGTTCGACGAACTGGTTCGGCGGCAGGAAAATACGGCGCCATGGATAATCTCCATCGTGCGCCAGCGCGCGCGCGCAGGCCGCATAACGTGCCGCCGTCCAGCCGGCATCAGGGCGCAAATGCGCATGCCAAACGATGGGCTGCGTGGCACCCGACTCCGGCAGCAGCAACTCGTGGTCGAGCCAGTAGGCGGCAGCCCCGGGGAGCGCGTCCGGCAAACCCAGCGACAGCCATTGCGCGGCGAGAATCTTCCAGTCGGCGAGCACCTCGGTCTCGAACGGCATCCCGAGCGGCTGCGCGCCACCGGCGACCGCCGCGCCGAACCAGGCGCCGCGCAGAGCGAGCGGCGGCACCGTGCCGCTCGCGCGCACGAACAACAGATCGCGAAGAATTTGCAGATCCATGCCCGCCAGACTCACGCCCACCGCGGCGGGCAGCGCCGAGCCATCCCAGGCAAACCGCAGTCCGTGGATCCGACAGTCGATGCAGCTTGCCATGCGGCCATGATCGGTGGACGACAGCCGGTGTGGCGCGAGCGGGCAGCTATCGCGAAAGGCGCGGATCAAGCCGTGATGATCGCGCACGAGCAACACCCGCTCGGTGCCGATGTCGGCGCTGAGAAAATCGCCGGCGGTTAGGATCTGCGAGCGGTGGCCGACGAGCTGCCAGGTCCCGTCGAACAATTCGGCTTTTTCCTGAGACAGCTGACCGGCATCGGCGAAGCTCCAGCGCGGCAGCGGGCGTCCGGGGTCCCCACCGCCGTCGGCCGGCTCGGCCAGGGCACGGCCGGGGGCGAACTCGCCCGGAAAGATCGAGCGCAAGTAGGCCATGCAACGATGTTTGGCCGCGGCGCGATCGATCGTCACTTCGGATTGGAAGGCAAATCCCTGCCAGAGGATTTCGAGCACGCCGATCAAGCCGAGCGCGATGCCGTCCGGGTCGAGCTGCGACTGGCGCGTCTCGGCGATCAGACCCTCGATCAAGGCACGCACGAGCGCGGCAAACCGCTCGTCCTTTTGGCCGCAAATGTCGTAGTATTCTTGGCGCGAGGAAGCTTCGCCCCAGAACGCGTACCAGACGGAAACCTTGCGCGGACTGGCGATGTCGGGATCGAGGTACAGGTCGACGAGCAACTCGAGCGCGGCGACCGGCCGGCTTTGTAGTCGCGTGACCGGTAGAAGGACCCGCTCCTCGAATTCGGCGGCGAGAAAATCCAGCGAGGCGACCAACATCGCCGCCTTCGAATCGAAGTAGAAGCGCACGATGCCCGGGGACATCTTGGCGATCGCCACGACTTTCTCGACGGTGGTGCGTGAGGGACCATGCAGGTGCAAGGCTGAAATGCAGGCCTCGATCAGTCGCTGGCGCTGGCGGCTGTTGGTGGTACGTGCGCGGGGCGCGGACGCGACCGCGGTTTTTTTCTTTCGACTAGTCACTTTCGATGGGACCTCCAGATGAGCGGAAGCCGGGGTTGGTTGAAGCGGCACGGCAAGTGGTTGATCATCTTTCCGCCGATGCTGTACCTGTTCGTTTTTTTTCTCATTCCCTTCGCCTACGCGTTCCGGATCAGTCTCGCCGACATGGCCCTGAGGATGCCTCCCTATACGGACATTCTATCGGTCAGCCGCGATGCGCACATCAATCTCAGCTTGAACCTCGGCAACTTCAAATACCTGTTCACCGACGAGGTCTACGGTCTCGCCTATCTTTATTCGCTGAAAACGGCCCTGTTCTCGACGCTGATCTGCCTCGCCCTCGGCTACCCCATGGCCTACGCCATCGCGCGCACGTCGAAGAGCACGCAGAGCATTCTGCTGCTCGTCATCATTCTACCGTTTTGGACGTCCTTTTTACTCCGCGTCTACGCCCTCGAGGGCGTGATCCGCGAGAACGGGCTGCTCAATTCGGCGCTGCTCTGGCTCGGCCTCATCCATGAGCCCCTGCTGATCATGCACACGACCGTCGCGGTCTACCTTGGCATCATCTATTCCTATCTGCCGTTCATGGTGTTGCCGCTGTTCGCGACGCTCGAGAAGCTGGATCGCTCGCTGCTCGAGGCGTCCGCGGACTTGGGCAGTCCCCCGTGGGCGTCGTTTCTCGACGTCACCCTGCCGCTGTCGATGCCCGGCGTCATCGCGGGTTCCATGTTGGTGTTCATTCC
>Ga0116231_10015031_pt1 | contig 10140 bp, 5 predicted proteins | sample S1TSphgellanicum_2_FD_89695 | JGI IMG/M metagenome (GOLD analysis project Ga0116231, IMG submission 89695) | Host-associated microbial communities from peat moss isolated from Minnesota, USA - S1T2_Fd - Sphagnum magellanicum MG | ecosystem: Host-associated > Plants > Peat moss > Unclassified... | reverse complement strand
TTATAAAAAAAAAAAAAGAAAAAAAAATGATAAGGTCAAAAGAGAGAATATCAAGTGGGTAATAGGACCAAAAAAACTAATTATATTTTAATGTGGCAAAAGTTTGCACTATGTGAAAGGAAAAAGGTAGGGGCTATGACTCATGTACAAATGGTTTCTTTGGAAAAATCACCAAAAGTCACAATATTTTGAAGTATTTTTTTTTTAAATTGGAAGATTTGGTAAAGGATCCTATTGGGAAAGATAGCAAAAAAACCAAACCCAAAAAAAAAAAAAAAAAAACAAAAAAAAACAAAAAGCAAAGCAAAACAAAACAAAACCAAACCAAACCAAACCTAAGTAGTATTCACATGCCTTTCACCCAATGTTTATACAATAGACATTTAATTCAATTCACATGCAAGGCAACCAAGATCTTTTTTTTCCTTCAATTTTGTGGTTTTGAAAGTTTGGCAATTTTCTCCAAATTTTTATTTTTTCAAATTTACACTTTGAAAAAATCCATTTTTTTCCAAAAAAATTTGTCACCAAAATGCAAAATTTTGCCCAAAAAAAATACATTCATTGCAACACACATGTGTACCATTTTAAATCTACATACAATGCACGGAACACATTAATTGTGCAATATAAAATATTCATGGCACCTTAACAATTATAATAATGAACAAATATTTGACTTGACACACAGTACAAAAGTACCTTCCTACTCCACCTTGTTTTCATTTTGTTGCTTCCATGGAATGAATGTTCCAAAAATAATATGTAATCTCACAAAAATGTATGATTAATTTCTTACAAACTTTTTGAAACAAAAAAATCATTTCTTGTTGTTACATCAAAGTAACCTTAGGCTAGGTTACTACTAACTTCAACCACATATATTTACTTGGTATGACCATCGCCTACTAAAATTACATCATAATCATACACCATGATAAATGAATGTCAATAGACATTTAGGTATCTTACCTACCAAAATGATTAATACCAATACCTAGAATTGCGACACAACACCTCTATGGTGATCCAAGCTTACTAGTGATTGAAGGATGAAGGGAGCCTACATTTATTATCCTAATGGTGCATGGTTGTGATCAACAAAAAAGGAAAATGAATGCCTCCAATCGAACTGCACCAATTAGAAGGTGATGAACAATCAATTATTCCAAGGGACAACCAAATAGATGTCATATATTGGAAGGATACCTCCCAAAAGATTGACCATATATCCCTCCAAAAGTAAGAACCATCCTTTAGCTCTTCATAAATGGGACATTCATTTAGCCCTCCAATAAATGGACCCGTAGGGAGGTAGATGTCGAAGTGATAAATAAACCACTTGACCTTTCCAATGGATCTAATTATGGCAAAGAAGATAGACAAGGGTTGCAACAATTGAAACTTATATATATGTGAATTATCATAGTGAAGGATGGGAACAACAAGAGGACCATATTACCCACATGGTACCCATCTACACTTTAATACCTTGATACATGTTAATTTGGTAAGACCAACAACCAAAAAGGCAAATTCCCAATATTAAAAAATTGGAGGTGATATTTTATCTAAGGATGGTAGGTCTTTTGGTCTAGAAATCAATTTTTTTGTATGTAGAAATTTTGAAATATTTTCCAAATTGGCCTTACTTATGTTAAACATTGTTCAATATTTCATTGGTAGTGTGATTAGCATGAATGAATAAACATTGAATTTCAAAATGTGCATGTTTTTTGGTGCATTAATTTGAAAAATAGTCAAACCAAATCAAAATACATGTGTTATATATTGTGTCTCATTTTTTTATATTATGTCACAAATTGGTTTTATACATCATTGTAGTTAACTCCATTTACACGTGATAAATAACTTTTGATATTAAAGATACCCAAAAAAAATTCAAATATCTTATTAATAACCAAATTGATTTTTTCAATAATGTATCTTTTGAATCTAATTAGCAATTTCCTCACCTAATAAAATTTTCAACATTAAAAAGTTAGTATTTATTCAATTGAAGGTGTTACTTGCAAACTAAATAATATATGACACAATAATTGTTCAATTTCAAAAACTACACTAAAATTTGAATTTGTAAAAAACACCACAATAGTATGAGATGTCAAAGCTAAAACACCAAACTTTACCAAGTAATTCATTTCAAAGTAATAGGGCAAAAGTATGGTAAATTAGACTAAAAACTTACTTTCAACATAAATGGAAAGTGGCCATTGAATAGGTCGTGGTATATCATTACAAAAAATCATGGTTTTTCAAAAGGTTCAACTTGGCTAAAATGTCCACATTGATCAAAAGGATGTTCACTTCAACTAAAGGCATGGGGCATGAAAGGCACATGCTTATTTTGACTAAAGTGACCATTTTGATTAAATGTTAAGTCGTACATCTAGTCAAAAAAGACAAATTTTAAAATGGTCCATCAAGATGCCCATGGCCTAGTCAAACTAGCCATACTAAATGGTCATGCTTAATCAAATTTGCCATATTAATTTAGTTAGCTAGCTTATTTACTATGCATACAAAAATACTTACTTACCTACCTATTTATTTATCTATCTACTTACTTACTATCTACCTATATCTATTTATCTATTTACCTACATGATTGCTTATAATTTATATAAGTAGGTATGTACATTTAAAAACATAAATAGGTAAGCATGTGTACCTGTTTATTACCGAAATAGGTATTTACTAACCTGCTTATGAAAAATATTGAAATTCAAATGTTATTATACACATTGAAAAAAAAATTCATGGTAGTTTAAATAAACATGTTAAATATAGTTGGTGTCATATTGTTTTACAAAATGATGAGGTGGTTTGATGGCCAAAACATTGGCATGGAACCAAGGAGACCAAGGTTCAATCCCTTTTACGAACATATATTATGTGGAGTATGTATATTCATATGTATACCTTGTACATGTGTGTAAGTGTATAGTACCTAGGTGGGTTGTGGATAAGTAGGTAGGAGGCCATGGTGGGTAAGTAGGTCATGGATGGGTGGGTAACTAAACACTTATTATTTATTTATTATTTACATTTTTATATTTGTAAATTTATTTTTTAATTAAAAAATTGTGGCTGCCCATTTTTTTGTTCAATTTGATTAATTAAAAAGACCATTTTATGGTCGATCAAAAAAACCACCAATCAAGTTGGATGTGCTCAAATTGATTTGTCTAGTTTGATTAAATGGTCAAATTGACCAAATGTAAAAAATGACTTTAAAAAAAAAAAAATTCAAGTTAAATAAATCGTGTTTTCTTGTAATGTATTAATTAAGAATATTATTTATTTTAATGTTTAATTATACAAAGTTCTTTGACTTGCCACAACTATATTTTTAAAACAACATGTTTAAAGTAAGTTTGTATATATTCATCAAATTCAAGTAGATGTCACAACCTACAAAGTAGATTAAAATTCAAAGACAAGTAGATTAAATATTGGATCTATTTTATTTTTAAGTCAATGGCATGCTAAATATGCTAATGGAATTTTAAAATTTTCACAATATAATCAAAATATATGTAATGTCTAATGTAGAAGTAAGAATGAACAAAATATTAACATGTTAATTTTAATCCTACTTGTTATTTACTTTCATTGTACCAAAGTTTTTCAAATTCACTTCATCAAAACTCAATGGAAGCATGGAGGTTTCCATAATGAAACTTTTTTTAAAAATTGAATATACTTTCTTATGTTCATGTTGGAAAACTGCCATATTTTAAATTTGGATTTGGGTGGATGTACTTTTTGGTCCACTTTACCAACCTTGGACACACACACACACACACACACACATTACCAAGATTGGACCCAGTAACCCCCAAAAATCATATTTTTTTGCTTGATATAATTGCAAATTTTATGTAAAATTTAGTTATGGTATGTGAAGGAAGGGTGTGTGAAGCAAAAGTTTGAGTCTAATTTTGTTGGTAAACAAATTCATGAAATTGAAATATATTAACAAATTCAATAGCGAATGTGGAATAGTTGAAAGCCTTGTTTTCAATTTCATTAATCAATAATCGGTGGTTGAAGGAGGGTCCAAATGTGGTAATAGGAATCATTCTTGGACATAACCATTGTTTTTATTTTATTACTTAAGTTGATGTTGAAATGTTTATATTAGATTTAATTATATTAACTTGGAAAACAATATTCTAATGTATTATGAGTACATTTGAATAAGTTTGAAATTAATATAATGAATATAATGTTCCAATTTAAAAATAGTATAAATAATTTTTGTCTTTATTTAAAAGAATTTTAAAATGATTTGAAATGTATTGAAAATGTCATTTTTATGAAAAATATATATTGCACCTTTACATAATAATATAATGCAATGTACTTTTTTGGGTCATAAGGATCAAACCAACCTTAAAGTTGATTTGTAAATCATGATTTTGATAATAAAATTTGAAGACCTAGTCCAATGGGCAAATGGTCCTTATTACCCAATTTGGAATAAGAATAAACAAAAGTGGTAACTTAAATTATATTTAAATAAAACAAGTGCATTCAAAGTTGGTAGCTTATAAATACAAGATACATTCACAACCAAAACATTTGAATGTAAATGCAAGATGTTGGTCATAACCAACATTAATATAACTTGTGAAACATGTCAAAGCGTGATTTGATGACAAAGTTTATGTCAATGATAATCATTCAAATGGGGTAGAGGGAAAGGTGTTGAATTTATTTGCAAAATAGTAGTCTAACTAAAGATGATTGAATATAAGTTTTTTAAAAACAAATGGAAACAACCTTAACCCAAAGGTTGAAACATGTATACTTGGAGATTAAAATGAAACAAAAGGATCTTGTTTCAAAGAAGCTTTTCAATTGAATGCTTATGTCAATGAATGTATCTCTAAAATTACATAAAAAACTAAGATTCATTCATTTAAGGTTTGTAATGTCCAAATTGTTGATATTCTTCTTCTTTTTTTTGCAACCACATTGAATGTTGAGAAAAGTTAACGACCTATAAATGTATGTTCATACCCATTCAACTTGTTTTATTTTGTTTTAAATGTTAAGATGTGGTGAGGTAATTTTAAAATTATTATGACACCAAATGCAAGCACAAGCCTAATGAAAATATAAAATGAATCAAACATGTGTATGCATGTTTAATTGAAGATTATTATTAATCTATTTATGAAGGAAGGTTGTTTATTTTGTTTGTCACATTGGGATTTCCTAAACCATAACACCTTTTTTTTGCTACACTTTTGATACCGTTGGAAAGCCCTCCATGAGTACACCAAGTTGGTTTTTAATAATTCAACCTAAAACAAAAAGAATATTGAATAGAATTTTCCCTAAAAATTCATATAAACTATAAAAAAACCTATGTGTACATTTGGTATTGTTTGAAAGCCTTCAATGAATAACAGTTAATGAAGGTGATTTGGAATTTTTTGGACTAAAGGTGTGAGATATATTGAATTTTAAATATTTTTTTAATATTCCAATCCAATTTTAGTTTTAAGGTCAATTTGGAATTGACCTTCTTTTTGGGTTTGGTTCCAATTACATTCAAGGTTAGAATTGGGGGTTGGTTCCCACCCAAGTTTAAAACTTAACATATCAAGCCAATTCCATGATTGAGACTTGATTTTGAAGACATTCTTAGGAATTAACATTGGAACTATCAATTTTAACTCAAAATTTCGGGTTCTTGCTCGACATTGGTCTAAACCTAGATTGCCAAGCTAGTTCCATGATAGAGACCCAATTTTGAAGAGGTTATTAGGAATTTAAATTGGAACTATCAATTTTAACTCAACAATTCGGGTTTTTGCTCGACATTGATCTAGACCTAGAGTGCAAGAGTTATTTGATTATTGAACTTTTTTCCTTAAAAATTCAATAAAACCAAAACAAATTTTTAAATTATTTCCACAAACTACGGTGCCTTCTTGATCTTGTTGGAAAACCCTCAACAAGTAGGATTTTATGGAGGTGAAATTGTATTTTAGATCTAAAGTGTGGGAGGCATTGAACATCAAATTTTTTTGTCATTAGAAATTCAACTAAATCACCAAAATTGGTTTTGGAAGTAGAAATTAATTGGGTAACAAGTAATCACACTTGTGCCAATGGAACAAGCCACACTAACCACAATAAAAATATATTGGGACCTAGTTTTGCGTGAATATAATTTCCTTTGTTGGTCTTGTACTAGGTCAAAATATTTCAAAATAGGTTCATTTTCCCATTCCTTTTTTTTACTAAGGTAGTTCACCATTTTCTTTGTTCTTGGACCTATATTTTGCTATTTGGTAATCATTAACTAGGCAATGTTACGTTGGTACAAGGGCATGCTATTCTTGTAGCAATAAAATCTATGTTTCAATTGTGGATGGAAATGTAAAATGTTGAATATTGTCCATTTTTTTCTTCTTTTTGTACTAGTTATTTTTGGTTATTTAATATGCTTAATGGTAGAGTTATCAACATTATCTTTTGTGTTGTTTTCCACTTGTGTTTTTGACAATTTTGTTAATATCCTAGCCATGGTGGTCACCTTATATTGTATTTGTATCTTTTGACCATTTGAAATGAACATTGAAACTTCAACCAATAGTTTTAAAACATTTTTAATGGTAAACTAGACTAACGTTTAAATTTTTTGAAATCTCACATGGTGTTATGGGGCTTTTGTTCTCCTTTATCTAGTTCGTTGTTTTATGGTATTCTAGTTTGCATATTAAATTTCTAACTTTATGCACTTTGTTATACCATAATTATAAAACTTTCATGTTGGTAGTTGGGGTCTAAGTATTTGATTTCTAACTTTATGCAATTTTGTTTTACATGATTATAAATTTTTAATGTTAGTAGTTGGGCTCATTCAATATCCTTTTATAACTTACAAAAGTGATGTGCACAACATGTGATGTAAATGGCCTTTTATTCACATCAGTATTGCACTATCAACATTAAAATGCAAAAGTTTGCAAGAATGTCTAAATATATCTTTTCGAATTTTTATTTTTTTCCCTTTTGAATAATTTGACTTGTTTGTATTTTTATTTTTGGGGTTGGCACAACTTGTTCTTTATCATTATAATAGTAACATTACTTAATTCAAGCATGCTTTTATATCATTTGTTAAACTACTTTCTATTGGTCTAAATAAATGCAAAATTTAAAACTAGTGACACGTATCGCAAAATGTATGCATAATCAACACCAACAAATTCCCATTTCATTCACTACCACCAAAGGTAACTTTTAACCTCCACATGACAACAAATATGTGATGAACATGGTTTTTATTTTTTCAATTTTGCGATATTGAAAATTTGGTGAAGTTTTCCAAAAAAATAATTAGTCGAATTTACATTAAAAAATGAAAATTCCACATTGATCTTAAGTTTTTTGTTGAAAAAAAGACAAAATCTGATTGAAAAAAAAATCACTTACAAATCTTCAATTATGAATCAAATCTAGTTGTTGTTATCAACAATATCACGACTACATGTGATGTGAACAACATTTTGTTATTCATATTTTATGGTTCTAACATTTTGTAAATTATGGAATTCCTAAAAGTTAACTTGATGGTCATTCCTATTTGATTTTGGGTAAAAAACTTTCATTTTGTCAAGTGTGAACAAAATTATTTAGTTATTAGGATTTTTTTTAAATATTTAAAAAATCATCCACACTTGTAAACAATATTAAAACAATGTGTTTGTCCATGAATAACACCTATTTACCATCATTGGGTATGTACCTATTTGGTAGGTAAAAACCACCAATTCCACTTAAGGAAAACCTCATTAAAATTGGGCCTAATTTTTAATCAAAATCAAAATCGAACTTGAAACCAAGTTTTTGGTTCTATTTATGTGTGGGATTGAAATCAAAACTAGAACCAAGATAAATATTTTTCAAAAAAAAGAATTAGAACTGGGGGATTAATTGGAGATCAAAAACAATTAAATGTGGATTATGTTTTGGGTATATAGTAATCAATTTTTTTCAAAATATATCACTCACATATTGTGTTATTTTCATTTTAAAGTTTTGTGCTAAATCATACATCAATGCGTTATCTCTTCCCTATAGGCAAAGCCAACAAGATTCAAAGGAAAGGATGTTCAAATGATTTTTGGAATGAATCAAAACAATTGTAACAAAAACAACCACCCTACAGATCATGATAAATCTGTACTTGCTTTTCAACATCCCACTATGCATTTCTTTTAGATACCCAATGAATAGTGCACACAACAAAATTTGTGTTAATTACAAGTAGGTAGCAAACAACACAATAAATACTTAGACAAAAAAAAAAAAACATGCTAAAGATGGTATATGAAGTGAAAATAGAAAGATTTGTGCACACTAACTAAGGAACATTTTTTTCCTTTATCCTTTCAATTTTGTGATGTTGTTCAAATGGAAATAGTCCATATGCACATTTCGCCAAGTTGAATGATGTTAAGAATATGAAAGTGTAAAATCTTAAGTACCCTTTCATATATTGAAGGCAATTGTGATGATTTTTTATGAATCCTTTTCTCTAAAAAAAAATGTTTGTTGCAAAATATTATTCTTGGAAAACATTTTCACAAAATGGCAAATTTGCCACCACAAAAACATTGTTAACAACCACACAAATGATATGATTTGTTCCAATTTAATAATATTGCAAAAAATATTATTATTATGTCATAGCAAACGTTCCAAAACTCAATGACATCCTTTTAAAAAATTGTGTCATGTTTTGGAAAGGTTTTGATAATTTATTTAATTTGAACTTGAAGTTTGGAGTAGTAGTAGCAAAGAAAACTTCTTCTTTTGTTTTTGGGAGACCCAAAAAGGAAAAAAAAAAGGAAGTTGCATGACTCAAAAAAAAATCATAAATAGAGTCAATGTAATACATTACACATATGTACCAACATTGGGCAGGCACTTTAGTTGGAATATTAGAGTTGGTAATTTTGGTTTTAGTCAATAAAAATCAAATTGGAACCAGGTTTGATTGTTGAAATCAATTATAGAACTAAAACAAATTGTTTTTGGGAAAAATGCACCTGAATTTAAATTCTTGGTTTCATTTATGTGTGGATGTTAAAAGGTGAAAAATCTTTCGACTAGTTAGTGCCATAAGCATCCTAATAACTAGCTAGTTCCTAGTAGTACACTTATTGTCCCTTATCAAAGTGGTGAAATTAGTGGGATTAAGTAGTTCATGTTAATGAGTCTAGTTTGGTGTAATATTCCACCCAATCACCTAGGAGATTTTTAGAAAGGAATTTTCTTTTTACGCTATTAAAGTAGTTTATAATTAGGATGGTAGGTTTGTCCCTAGATGACAAACCCTACCTTCTTTTTGTTTTTGAATGAACTATTTATAATCATTTGAATAATTATATTAAAGTTAACAAATGAAAGTAATTCTTTTTTAGAATAAAAAGGAGTTGATTTTATTCCCTGGGCCTTACTTCTTTGAAGAGGGTAATCTTCAAGGGTCACATTTTCACCCTTTCATAGTGGAACTAAAATTAGAACTAAAGTCAAACTAGACCAGAATCATGTTTGATTTTCATAATTAAAATTGAAATTTTGTTTTAAAAACTCTAGGCCAAAAACCAAATCAAGATTCCACTTTTGTGTGAAATTGGAACCAAAACTAAAATTGTTCTAAGTGAAGAAAATCTTGCAAACTTCATTAAACAAAGCACCCAACAAAAAAGGAAAAAAAGGAATGAAAAGAGAATACCCAAGTCTAAGCAAGCCAAAAAAACAAAACCCAAAGCATATCTTTAAGGGGTAAAGGAACAAATTATGTTCCAAAGCTCACACCAAAAACATAAAAAGAAAAGGGATGAGAAGCTTGAACAAATTATGTTCCAAAGCTCGCACTAGAAGCTTATTTTAAAAAAAAGGATGAGAAACCTAAAAGAACGATAAGCCTTGAAGAACCTTCAGCTTCAATGATGGTGTGCTTGTATTTATGGTATGTGTCAAAATATAGGTGGCTTTATTTTTTTGTAAAATTACCAACACCTTTTGCCTATAGAAAACATGCAAAACAACCATAGGAAAACCATAAGGTGCCTTTTGCTAATCACA
>Ga0116231_10015030_pt1 | contig 10141 bp, 12 predicted proteins | sample S1TSphgellanicum_2_FD_89695 | JGI IMG/M metagenome (GOLD analysis project Ga0116231, IMG submission 89695) | Host-associated microbial communities from peat moss isolated from Minnesota, USA - S1T2_Fd - Sphagnum magellanicum MG | ecosystem: Host-associated > Plants > Peat moss > Unclassified... | reverse complement strand
TAATTTTTAACTTTCTCTTTTTGGCGAAATTTCGCCAATAAGAAAAGGCTAATGTGTAATATATAAAGATTTTGCACTTCATATATGATGAATAGCCAGATTTGGCTAAATCTTCCTAGAGAATGATTGCCACTTTTTCTACATCTTCTTATTTATGCATGATCGCCACTTTGGGTTTTCTTTTTCTTAAATTCTCACCCCCAAAAAAAACAAGCTATTACACACGGAAAACCAAATATAGAGATCTACTAGCGATTTGTACTAATTTTTTCCTCACTTCTGGCGATTTGAAAACCTCCAAGAAGACTTCATTTTCGAAATTTTAATTGAGTTTCGCCATTAAGAAAAGAAAAAGGCTAAAGGGGCCCCCACTGTGCTGTCGATTCCCGTTTTTGGTGATAGACACTGTAGTACCGAAAAGGTTTTTTTCTTTTTGATTTTTTGTTTCTGGGCCTTTTTCTGGGGCGGGGGGAGTCACAGTTGTTGTCGCTGGTCTTCGTTGTCGCGGTACCCGCGCGCGTGTTGTATTGCAGCTGCGTTTGATTGAAGCTCTTCCCTTCCTCTCTATCTCTCTCCCTCCCGTTGGCTTTCTTTCTCCTCTTCTCGTCTTCTGTTTTTCATATATGTGTTTTTTTCTGAATTTTTTCTGCATTTTTCTGTATTTGTTTTCCTTTTTTTGTCTGTTTGTTTTTTTCCCCCACTCTCTCTCTCTCTCTCTCTCTCTCTCTCTCTCTCTCGGAGTTTTTCTGGTGCTCAAGAAGATCAGATCAGCTTTTGTCGCTCTTGTGGATCTTCTTCAGGAAAAAAAAAAGAAAAAACTTAAAAGATGTTTTTTCCCTGCTGACGAGGTTTTCCTCATGAGGTAAAGAGATAGAAGATATGGCCGGATGTTTGCGAAAGCAGCGGCAGGTGGAGTTTTGTCGTTCTGTGGATCGTCCTTGTTTGTTTTCTTGTACAGGAGGAGGATGCATGAAGTAGATGGATATGACAGGATGTTTGTGGAAGCAGCAGCAGCAGCAGCAGCAGCAACAACAGTCGCAGCTCACAATTTCCGGTGAAGCAGAACGGCACCGTTGCTAGTTCAGGTAAGATATTCTGCCTATCTGTTTTCTTTTTGCGTATTTTCTCTTTTCGTGCGTGCGTGTTTGTTTGTTTTTGTGTGCGTAGGTTTCGAATTTCAGATTGTGAATTTCTTTGGAGATTAGGTTCGGGAGGATGGATATGTATCCACGGACTTTGAATCTTCGTTTTGCATTCTGTTATGAGATTTTTGGTTCTATTGCTAAGTGCTATCTTCTAAGACGAGATTCAATACTCCCTTCCGAACTTTGCACATTGTAGAGCTCTTCACCAAAGACTTAGAAACAAACGAGGTTTATCATCTGGGAAGTGAGTTCCTTCAATCTATGAACAAGCTCAAGATACTGTCTGACTAGCCAGCCCCTCGTTTGTTTTGGAGAACATCATATTCAGTTTCTCTTCATGATTATTGCTTGTCTGACAAGATTAAGAGGTTTCTGGGGATGGACTTCAAAGAGATGTCTGCTGTGTCCACAGCAGGGGAAAGGAGCATGTCTATCATGGAATCTGTACTTTTTGAACAAAACAATCTGTGTTTTTCCTATTCCATCTCATTCAGGGATATGGATAATAAGTATTTGGAGACATTTGATGGCTCAAAGCAGCTGCCAAATCTGGTTCAGGGTTTGTAAATATACAGCAACTTTTTCTCCTCTTTGGAACAGTCAAGATATGATGTGCAGCAGCTAGTGCAACCACTGCAGTATTGTGAATGCTGGGCATTACAATGAAAATTTCTATTTTTATATAAGGGGAATTTGTTGAGATGACTACTCTGAACCTGTTGGGTTTTCAATCTGTGCAGGATGCAGGAACCACCAGCTGATGGGTCAGGAGAAATCCTGGTAAAGAAGCTGTCAGAGGCAAGCACAGCAGCTCGCAAGGTGGTGGCGAAGCAGGAGAGCTTTAAGCAGTTAGCAGAATTTTTGGACCGAGCAGAGCCAATTGCTGCCAAGTTAAGCGAATGTGAAGACAAATCTGTGGATGAGGTGGTTGAACTTTTGCTAGCAGATTTACAGACAGCACAGGAGCTCATCACCACATGGACAAACAGAAGCCGCATCTATCTTCTTACACATTGCCGGTCAATTGCAAAGCAGCTCACTACTCTCACACATGGATTTGGTCACAATTTGAGCCAGATTCCTGGATCATCAGTGCAGACTGAAACATACGCTTTGATTGAAGAACTTGCACAGGACATGCAGCAGGCCCACTATGCAGTAAATGCACCTGAGGAGCAGATTTGCCGGACACTGGAAAATGAGAATGGGAGCATTTGGACAGATGTAAGTGTGCAAAGAGACCTTCTAATGGACATTGCCCGCATGGTCGGAGTAGATGCCCTGAACAGGAACCCTTCTGTATTGAAGAAAGAGATCGATCTTCTGCGGAATGATGTACACAACACAAATGAGCCATATGATTTGCACATGATGGATGTGATTGGCAACATTTATGACAACTATGTGCAGTCCAATGATCATCCTAGTCCATCATCACGGTCATCACGTGATGGCAGTTCCACACCAATGCATCGAGAGTACCGGAAGCTTGAGCCTTTGTATGAAGCTTTTGTTTGTCCACTCACCAAGCAGGTGATGCTGGACCCTGTGACTCTGGAGAGTGGTCAAACATATGAGCGAGCTGCCATTGAGCGCTGGTTCGAACAGTGTCGTGAAAATGGACAAGAACCTGCTTGCCCTCTTACTGGTCAGCCTGTAACTGTTCCACCAAAACCTAGTATTGCTCTTCGCAACACAATTGAGGAATGGACTGCTCGAAATGATCAGGCCCACATTGAAATTGCAATGGGCCTTCTTTCAGCAGATAGCTCAGAGACTGATGTTGTCTGTGGACTAAAAGACCTTCAAGCCCTGTGTCAGAAGAACAAGTTGAACAAGTACAGGATTCGTGCTGCGGGACTGCTACCTCTCATTGTGGATCGATTGAGAAATGGTGGTCCTGATGCTCGCATCCGTGCCCTAGTTACCCTCCGTATTCTTGCAGAAGATGATGATGACAACAAGGTAGTACCTGTTTTCTACTCTTGAATCCAGTTGGAAATTTTCTGAATGGAACAGTTCACTCATGTCAAGAATTTCTTTTGTTTAGCCAGATGTGGATCTTTCAGGATTGAGAGTTCGAAAATGATGGGTATTGGCTCAATTAGATGGGTATACCAATGGAGAAAACATAAATCACTACAATTTTGGTGACAACTCCAATTTGGCCTATTCTCTGTTCATAGTCTTTCCCTGTTTGTCCTTTCCTTTTGTTTTTCTTTTCCCTTTCTGTCATTCTTTGTTTCTTTGTCTTGTCATTGTTGTTGTGGTCTGTTGCTAGCCAGTAGTATGGCTGAGTCTTCCCGTTGCTTCCAGAATTGCAGCAAAAACTCAGTTTGTAGGTCAGTGCTTATCACCAGCCTTTACCTACTGTAGGGAGCTGATGAAGTCACTGGGGAAATTATGGTAGTTAAGTCACTATCATACATACTATTGTTGATGGTCCCTGAACAGGAGTGAGACTGGCACTTTTGTTCATACCAGTGTGTGTTTTTTGTTTTTTGTTTGTTTTCTGTTTTCCCTAGTTTGGTTCTTTCTGTGGCTTACTGAGGAAGTGTTAACCTTGCCATTTCTTCTTCATCATGAGAATGGAGATTTCTCTGTTCTTATGAAAGATATATTCTCTGGAAATGCTGTTGCAGTTGGCATTGGCACAGACAAACCTGATGCGCTCTGTCATCAAGTGTTTATCAAGGAAACTGTCAGTAGAACGAGAGCAGGCAGTGGCACTGCTGTATGAGCTCTCCAAGTCAGCTCCACTCTGCGAGGCAATAGGTGATGCCAATGGTGCCATCCTTATCCTGGTGGGAATGACAAGTAGTGACTCTGAGAATGCAAAGGCAGCTGAACTTGCTAACAAGACACTTAACAATTTGGAGGGCTCTGACAAAAATGTCCGGCAAATGGCTGAAAATGGTCGGCTCCAACCACTTCTCACCCGGCTTGTGGAAGGTAACTTAAAAATTCTTGGTGTACTATACACCAAATTCCAAGGGGGCTACTACATTTATGTTCACAAGTTGTGTACAACAGTTCTTTATCTGGTGTGGTGATCCTGTTTCAGGTCCTGAAGAGGTACGAATAGAAATGGCAGATGATCTTGCTCACATTACTTTGACAACAGAAGGCAAAGCCCGAGCTGCAGAGGCAGCTGCTGATGTCTTAGTGCATATGCTTGGGAGCAATAGCCCACCAGAGAGGGCATCAGCATTGAGGGCACTTCGAAGCTTGTCATCTCTAGACAGCAATGGTGACATTCTTATTGAGGCTGGGGTGCTGCCTCCATTGATGCGGGATCTCTTTTTAGTTGGGACCAACACTGTGCCAATGAAGCTGAAGGAGGTTTCTGCAACCACTCTTGCAAATGTGGTCTGTTCGAGTGGACTGTGGGAGAATGTTCGTATTGATGCTGATGGCAACACCCTGACTTCTGAGCTCATCATCCACAATTTCTTGCATTTGATCAGCAATACTGGACCAGCAATCGAATCCAAGCTCTTACAGGTCAGTCTGGGAAAGCTGGTCAATTTACAAGTTCTCTTTCTTTTCTTTTTCTAAGGATCTGGAAAGGTGCAATGTGGGTACAATGGGCAGGTTTTGTCATTCCTAGCATAATTCTCTCACATCTGATGCTGTGTACTTTGCTGCAGCTGCTAGTAGGATTGGCCTCTAATCTACGCTCAGTGACCAGAGTTGTAACATATATCAAGAGTGCAGGCGCAACAGTGAATCTTATCCAGTTTCTCGAGGCCCCACAACATGACTTGAGGGTGATAGCAATCAAGCTTTTGCACCTGCTTTCAGGCTACATGGGACAGGAGCTTGCAGATGGACTGCGGGTGACAACCCGCCAGTTAGGCACACTGGTTAGGCTGCTGGGAGAAAGTAGTGTCACAGAAGAACAGGCATATGCAGCTGGCCTGCTTGCTAATCTGCCCATGCAGGACCACTTTCTTACCCGTGCATTACTAAGTGAGGGTGCTCTACCCATCCTTGTGGGCCGTATAGAAGAGGTCAAAAGAGGGGTTGCACGTGTGGGTGTTGGTCGTAACATAGGCCCTTTCCAGAAGGGCTTAGTGTGCATCTTGTCACGTTTCACATTTGTGTTAGATGATGCTGACATTGTAGATGAAGCAAGGAAGCTTGACTTGACATCTCTTTTCACTTCATTGCTACGCATGTCAAACTTGGAGGAGGTGCAACGATCCTCTGCACAGGCTTTGGAAAATCTGTCAACCAAGTCAAAGCAGCTATCTAGATTGCCAGAAGTGACGAAGCAGAAGCATGGTCTCTTCAGCTGTTTCCCTTGTGGGAAGAAGCCGCCTCCTCCAATTGGGCTTTGCCCTGTGCATGGTGGCTTGTGCTCAGCAAGAGAGACCTTCTGCCTGATAGAAGCACAAGCTATAGGACCCTTGGTTGCTTGTCTTGACCATAGGAACACAAGTGTTGTGGAAGCTGCAATGGGTGCTCTATCCACTCTTCTTATGGACACAACTGACGTTGAGCGGGGCGTGCAGGTTTGTGTAAATTCTATCCTCATCCACTAGAAATTATCTTCCAGAGAAACTTTGAAATCATGGTCTAAAGCATGCATTCTTCTGCACATTGCTACTATTTTCCTTCAGGAACCATCCTTTAGACCCTATTATTTGATCAGCCCAAAGGATATTTGGTTGTTTTGTCCAGTTAGCACTCCAGTATCCATGTTTGTATTGCTCAAGATTTGGTAAGTTCTAAATACTGGAAAACTGTAAGCTCAAGATTTTTGGAATCCCTCTCGCCCAAGAGAGTGGGAGAAAGATTTTACTTTCCAACACATGGGTATTACAGTAGACTTCAGACTAGATTGTAGTTCTGAAACCTGATTGGTAACTGGGTGGCTACAGGTGCTGCAACAAAATGATGCAATACAGTCAATATTGGTGATTATGCAAGAACACAGGACTGAGGTATTAAGGCAGCGGGCAGTGTGGATGGTGGAGCGCATCCTCCGTGATCCTGATCTAGCTCGTGCCATTTCCATGGATCCCAACGTCCATACTGCCCTAGTTGATGCATTCCGCTATGGCAACTACAATGCAAAGCAGCTTGCTGAAAGGGCACTGAAAGCATTGAACAAGATCCCTAACTTTTCCGGTGTATTCATAAAGACACGGTAATCTGTTGTTTGTTTTTCTCAGTAACTTTCAATTTCAGAGTGAATTGGATTTTCTTCCAAACAAAGATACAAATGATAAGACAGCATTCTGGTTATGTTCCAGAAAGCTGTTATGTAGCCTTTAAGCTAATTTATTTCAAGTGTGATATTAGTCCGTTCTCACAGGTGTAGATAGCTTATTAGTTGCTTGGATTAGCAAGGTCTCATCCATTCTTTTGTCCTTTGGGAATGACATTCAGAATAAATGTTGCAACCTTGTAAAGCTAGTCACTTCACTATTGTAACAGCAGACTCCTTATTTTGTGATTTCTGACTTTGTATTTTAAGAGCAGTTTTATGAAAACACCACAAATGCAGATATCCCTGTAAGATGCTTACATGGAAGGCTTTGGTTTATGTTATTGGAGTGATGTTTGCACCATTTTATTTAATTGCTTTTGTGCTGTCAGAGTGCTTCATCAGTTGGCGAATCATTCTCCATATCAGGCACTGCATTTGGGTTGATTATTTCTGACTCTTCTTGACATCCTGATGGATGGAGAACACACACAAACAGTGCTAGAATTGTGAAGCCATGGTGGAGCTAGCTCTAGGAGCTGTTTGTAATTGAGCAGAGCACCTTTGCTCATGAGATTCTTTCTCTGAAGTATTTGAGCTAGCTTAGGTTGAGAGTCCAGTGTCCAAAGCTTCAGCAGAGCTTTAAAACATTGAGTTTAAAAACTTCTTGCAATTTGCTTTATCCCTACACCTGTGGATGTGGTGTAGGGATAAAGCAAATTGCAAGAAACACAATCAAATTTCAGAAGATCTAATGATGTATTTTCCTTCAGCCTGTAGAGAGCACTTAGCTATGTAGATGGTGGAATTTTGTCTTAGTGGAAGACTAAGATTTTTTGAAGCTCACAGCAATTCTGTAAGAAAACTGAAACTCTGATTCTGCTTGACCTGTGAAGCATCACATCTGTAAGTTGTGGCTTGAAGCATGCTTTTATTGAATCAAAAACATACAGATCACGAGCCAAGGAGACAGAAATGACCAACGAAGAATGATATAACTGAATGGCAGGCTGGGTCAGGACTGACAGGAAATACTTGACTACCAAAGCAGCAGGAAATCATATCATTCACTATTGCACCTTTAACCTAGGCTGAACAAATGTATGTGAGAAGAAGGTTTGCTGCATCCATTCTCCTCATCAATGCTACACATTCAATGTCACAACTCGTTTCTACAGTCAATCAAATCCTAGTTGTTGCTAAAACTCTTAGCTGTCAAGGTCTGGTCTCAGAGGATAGTCAAGTCCATGCAGCACTGTCATCTTTCTTAGATCCTCCTCTGCGTACATGGGGAGCAGCCAGTAGAGTTTCCATGTTCCAAACACCTGCCCCACAATTAAAACAACCCAAACTGAGGTTGACAATCTCTGAGAGAACAGTTAAGATTCCATGTAACAGAAAGCAGAAGGGAAAAATCAGATGAGGGCCATCTAAATTCTGAATTCCCTAGTCCATGATTAAGTATATGCTTGAGCGAACCCTATGTATGTAACTTTAACTTCTTGTGTATTGCACTGTTGCAATGCTTATCTTGGCAAATTAGGGAATGCCAGCCTATCAGAGGCTGTGTTATCTTGCACACTGCACATTGCAATAGAAATGAAATTTAATCTTCTGTCCCGAAAGCAGTACCATTCAATCTTCAGCCAAATGTTCTGATAATCCAAGTTTTTATCATGATACAAGTAATTTCTGACACGCATTCTGCCATGAAATTCAGGGTATAAAAGAACACAAGACTAGAGGAAATAACTCCATTACCTGCTCAAAATTCTTCTTGGGACCCAGGTCGTATCTCCACCTTGCAGATACCTTTTTTTCATATGCCTGACATATAGTACAATTCCAGTTATCAGAATATCACCATATATCTTAGCCCAATGCCAACTTTTGAGACTTGCCAAAACATGACAATCAAGTGCACAACCTATAAACCCTCAAAGCTACAGTTAATTCCTCCAAATGATATCTGGAAGACATTAGAATTGTTTCAGACAGCTCAATTCATAAAACACTCATGGTGTCATGACATTTCACCTGTCAGCTCTCAGACAAGACATCAAACTAATGACTTTCTCCCCTATTAACATTAAACACGTCCATGTCGGCAATGTGTTACACCACAACCTTAACAAGGAAACAGAGGACATATTGCAAATGCTGTTACCTTTTCACCTTCAGATCTCCAATTGTTTTAGACAGGCATTGAACTTACACTTTAAAATATATATATATCAAGTACACTTGCAGGCACAGAAGTCTTCGATACTCCACACCAACTAAAAAGCTAACTACTTATTAGTGGCAATATGGAAAAGGGTTTGTAGCCCAAAATACCTCAATGGTGGTTGTGTTACCAGCAACCAAAGAGATGTGCATGATCAGGAAGCCAAGCACACTTAAAGCAAAAGCCAGATTCAGCACTGTACCCAAAAAGACAAAATGTTCAGTCATGCAGGCATAACTCAAAACAAAGTCCAGCCAATAGGTGAGTTTTCTGTCATTAAAAGCACAGATCTGTAAAATTAGCAAAATGGTATACAAGATTTCTGGTTACAAAGCAGTCACAGATCCAAAAAGCAGTTCATCACTGAAAGCATTGAACAAGGAGGATTCAGAATGCAAACCAAAAGCAAGGAAGATGGTGGCAAGGATGCCAGGGTGCACAACTTCTACATCTGCATCACTCAAGAAAACTATGAACTGTGGCAGCAGTGCAGCTGTCACCAATGTTGTTTCCAGAAATGTGTACAGCTGCATCATCCCACCCAAACATTTGATCAACTTTCTCTACAATAAAGTTTAAACTGAACATACAGGAGGTTTACAACTACCTAGAAATGCAAGGAGAGAACAAAGTAGTTAAATCTTGATTAGTGCAAGACTTACAAGGAAAAGCAGGAAGAATTTGTAATTACGAGCTCCAACACAGTTGACCACCCAAACACAGTGGTGGTCCATCTTCAAAACACATCGCTTACCTGTCGAGTGCACCAACACATATGAACATACCGCTAGTAGTGCAATGCAGGTTCCATATACCATGAAAAAAATTAACACATCATAACAAAAACAAGCGTGAGGACTTTTAGCTGGTCAATAGAGCAGAAACTGAACAATCACAAACCAATTGCTTCATGGAAAAACTTACAGACAGAACAGTGATGGCACCGTGGGGGTTTGAAGTGGGAACATTTACGACAGTATCGGACTAAAGGACCTTGAGCCACCGTTGGCACATTCAGCCCAGTAGAAGGACTATCTGTCGATGCCAATGGAGTTGTTTGATTTTCCAGATCCTCAATTGGAGATGGCCACCAACTTTGTGGCACACCACCTGGATCCGTAAAGATCACCGTGAAGTAGCACCAGAGTAGCATCAGCAACTGCACACACATATTGCCACCAGGTTTCCATTTCCAAGACTTGAAGCACCATCAGAAGGATGCAATGCACAAATCTCTGGAAAGTTTGGCACCAATAGGAAGGTTGGCTCTTTACATTGGAAGCATTTACCCCTCCACGAGAACTCATTGCATAAAACTTCAGATTGGAATATGATTCAGCTAAACCACAGACATTTGTTGATGTCTCTGTGTGTATATTATAAAAGGGAGTAAGTAATGAGGGCTAAAAAAACGATTTAAGGTGGCATTGTCTACAGAGAAACCACCCCAAAGCCAAGTTACTATAGTGTCTCCTACTTCATGTGTGAGAGAGAGGTGGGGGGGGGGGGGAGTGAGTTCCCACCAAAGGAAAAAGAATAAAAACAAGAAAGGCG
>Ga0116231_10015029_pt1 | contig 10142 bp, 6 predicted proteins | sample S1TSphgellanicum_2_FD_89695 | JGI IMG/M metagenome (GOLD analysis project Ga0116231, IMG submission 89695) | Host-associated microbial communities from peat moss isolated from Minnesota, USA - S1T2_Fd - Sphagnum magellanicum MG | ecosystem: Host-associated > Plants > Peat moss > Unclassified... | reverse complement strand
TTATTTATATAATTCTATATATATATATAATTTTTTTTTTTTTTATTTTTAAAATTCAAAAAAATATATAAATATATATATATATATATATATATATATATATATATATATATATATATATATATATATATATATATATATATATGATTACATGATTGCATAATTGAATAAGACACATCAAATAGGATATTTAGTTATGTAGTCACATATTTATACACCTATGACTTTTACAATTACAATCATGACTACATGAACATCAAACAATTCTAGCCATTGGATCACATGGGTTATATATGGAATACAATATACCCATGTTGTGTCAATACATGGCAATTACCAATTTATGTTCATAAGATGTCACATGTCTAACTTAGCTTAAGGTTTTGTACTATGTACCATGATGGCACCTAGGTTAGGCATATGGCTAGCTAGCTTATGTGGCACTTAGTCTAAAGCTAGATAGTCTAAGCCACATATGCTATGTTTAAGGTTAGGTAGCTTACATGGCACCTAGCTTAGGTGTAAATTAGTCTAGCTTAAGGCTAATTAATTTAAGCCAGGTAGCTCACATGACATTTAATTTAATTAACATATAAATAATTTAGGCCACTTAGGCTAGGCCTTAAGTTAGGTAGTTTATGTGACAACTAATTTAGCTTAAGGATAAATAACCCAGGCCACCTAGGTTCAACCTAAGGTTAGGTAGCTTAAGCATTTAGGACTTGGTAACTTAGGAATTTAGGCTAGGCCTAAAGCTAAGTAGTGTAGGTGGGGCCTAACTAGTTTAACGTAGGTTGCAAGTATGACAATTTGAACTCCTCGCCTCCATATGAAAAGTTAAACCCTTAACTAGTAAACACACAAACATTTAAGGTGTGACATATAATATATGAATGTTTCAAAATCTTTTGCAAGTCTCTATTCACATGTAAGTAAGAGCTAAAAAAAAATTGAAAAAAAATAATTTAGCTTAGGTTGAGTATGTAGGTAAGGTAGCCTAGATAGGCAAGAGGGTAGGAAACATGTAGGTAGGTTAAGGTTGTAGGTAAGGTAGCCTAGATAGGTAGGAAGGTAGGAAATAGGTAAGTAGGTTAAGTATGTAGGTAAGGTAACCTAGATAGGTAGGAAGGTAGGAAATAAGTAAATAGGTAACTACTTTCTCAGGGCCATTCTCAAGCAAGTATGTGGTGGTGGTTAGAAGTGAAGAATAATGAACCCTTAGGTTAGGTCTGTTAAATGATATCAAAAATTTTAAAAATTCTTAATTTTTGATTTTGTGATGAAATGCAAACCTAAGGTGTGCCACCTAATTCCCACAAAGAAAAAAGGTTTGAAAATTTTAAGATGAAATTCTTGGGATGAATTCACAAATGTGAGTTTAAGCTGATTTCAATTTACACAAATCATTAGAGAAGACAATTAATGAAAATTAGAATCAAAACGGTGCACAAATGAACTGATAATAATTCACACACATAAAACATATTAGGTTGAACTTGAGAATAGTGAACATTTTTTTATATATTATATTTTGTGATTAGCTCTTGGGAGTACATCAAAATGACAAAAATTCTTAAAGTTTCTAAATGAAAATTTTAAACATTATTAATTTTGTCAAGTTATGAGTCCCACAATTTTATGATTAATGATTCTCGTATGCAAATAGGTTTTAAAAAAAAAAAAATTAATGTCATATCACACATTCCAATTGAAAATCATTTGATCTTTATTTTTTAAAATTTTTAATTATTGGGAGTCAAATTGTTAGTTTGATTTCAAATCATAACTATGTTTTAGATATTGAAATAAAAAACATAACCTCAATTGTTTAAAGAAACTCCAATTTGAACAAAGTTTGCTATTTAAAAACTTGTCTTAAAAAAAGATTTGAGACATTCATGAGATCTTAATTTTTAAAATGAAAATATATTTATGAATATGAGATTCATTTTCTTGACCCACTTCATTTTTCAGATTTAAACCTTGGTTGCAAACTAAAGGCTAAGGCCATGAATGAGAAACACTAAAAATTTAAAAGAGGTAAAACAAAAAACACCAAAAAAAGAAGAAGCAATGAAACCTAACTATAAACAAAAAGCAAGACACCCAAGTGAGATTAGAAGAGGTTCTTTGAGCACATTAACCTCTTTTGCAAGGGCCCCTAATGGACAAGGGAGATGGGAGACCACGAGGCTCCTATTGATGAATTGAAGGGACTAGGGAAATGAGCCACAATTACAAGACAATTTTTTCATGAATGGCGGGGGAAGAGTCAACACTCCCTTCTTAATTTTTTTTTTGGGTTGGAGGTGGGTTTACTCCATTGCAATCCTATATTCAAAAACTAAGTTACATCATATATATACTTTTTAAAAAAAATTCATAATTCCAGCCTAGAGCATGGTCCCACTCTCAAGAGTAGGTTAAGATCATTCCTTTGTTCTGGGAGAGATAGTCTTCAATATAAGGTGCACTCCAAATTTCTTGGATTCGGGTTGATAAAAACATTTGTTGGGAAACCACCAAGAGACTCATGAGATAGACATATAGACCAAGTGTTGTGAGCATATGGTAGTAGAATGGAAAGGATTACTTAAAAGGGATTGTCCCCATATTATCCACATACGAAAGAAGGAATGGATCCCACTTTCACTCTCACAACAAGCCTGTCTGGAGGCTTCATAAACTCCTTTTTCACATGAATAGGGTAGCACATTCTTTCTTTGCTCATAGCCAGGGGATTGTGCATTGAAAAATTCAACTCATGAGTAATTACATATAGTAAAGGACGTCGTGAAGCATCATTTCATCCATCTGTCTCGTAATAATAATAATAATAATAATAACAACAACAGTGATGATGAAACCCTGACAAGCTTCATGAAACACAGAAAACCCAGCAAAAGGGTAAAAGGAAGTACAAAGAGATAAGACCCAAACATCAGAAGGCAGAAAAGCAAAACCCAAAGGGGGTCACAAAGGGAGGCAAAGGGGGGGCAAAAGGAACAAATTATGTACTTTTAAACCTAATTTTAAATTTCAATTCAAGCAAGATCACCAAAATTACAAAATTGGTGGTTATTTCATAATAAAAATAAGATGCTAATAACTATGGTCCACATGATTACTTATTCAATAATTCAATAAACCCTAAACCATCCCCTTGTTGGAATCTAGACACTCTGATTGGCTGTTTAGGTCCTAGTTATACAACCCACATAACCTTTGACTCTTGTGTCATTAATGACTTCTTAGTTAACTCAAGGTACCTACCTACCACCTTCTTGGGGCTCTCATAAGCCCAATGATTCCATGGCCTTCCATTACTTGGATGAAGGCTTCATAATTGCTCTTTACATGGATGAAAAGAGGGCATATCTGGATTCTCTCTCAATTATCAAGAAGGATGGCTTGTTGTTGTGTCCAGTAACTGGCTCAACCAGGCTGGTAATTTGTGAATAGTCTTGACACCCATAAAATGGATTAAAACATTGAGATTGGCATGACCCCAGAGCTTAAGTTTTTATAAAGAAGTTTATGCAAAGAGGATACAAAGGTAAACTAATAATAAAAAGCCATAAATGTGATCCAAGAATATTCCCCAGAGAAAGAAAGGCCCAAAAAAAAAACAAAAACAACAACAAGGGAGTGTGTCACACTCTGTGGCCTTGACATTTACATTATTCAAAAAGTGGTTATCTTAATGCAAAAGAAGAATCATGAAAACTCAAATATTTCACCATGCAAATATATAATCTTCAAAAAATTCCCTAAAAAAGAAACCAAAATCCAAATATTATAACTCTATAACTAATCTCAAGTTTCAAAGCAGGCTAAAATATCATCTTTTCAAAAATCCTAATATGAAAAAGCAGACCTATTATTACCTAGGGACCTATAAAAAATCCCTTAAGCTACTATACTCTATAATGTATCTAAACACAATAGCCTTGCCTTGCCTTGCCTTGCCTTGCCTTGGTAGGCAAGACCAACAAAAAACACATGTTCACTGAAAAAAGTAAAAGGCCACAAATGTGGTCCACGAATGTTCCCCCCTAAAGAAAGAAAGAAAGAAAGGGGAAAAGGAAAGAAACTAAAGAGCACATATTTGGTGAGACTAAATATATAGAGCTAATAAAACACCACAAATGTGGTCCAAGAAGATTCCCCGAAGAAAGACAGGCCAAATGGAGAGGGAAGAGGAGCATACATGTTCTTCGGCGTTTTCTGTTGCCGGAATTGGGTTTGCCTTCGTCGTCGTCTTGTTGCGTGTGCGCTTGTGTGTGCGCGCGCGCGGGGGTTTGGCTGAGTCTTATCTTGCGCGGAAGAAGAGGGAGCTGCTGGTGGGCTGTGGGCACTTTGCTGTCTGTTCACAAATGCCCACCACCGCCTTCACTTTGTTGTCTGACGATTACGGGTTTACCAAACTGCGGGGAGGAGTTTGCTTACCTACTCGGAGGTAGCGAGGAATAGGTACTTCGGTTGCAAACCCTGGATCCCAAAAGCTCTGTACTGCATTCACGAGACTTGACGCCGAGGTGCAGAACGAGGAGGAAGACGACGACGGGTTGGGTGCCACAGCTGCTTTGATAACGAACTTGGTGAGACTGTTGTTTTTGTTTTTTTTTTTGTCTCCGGGGGGTTTGTCTCTAAGTTGCCAGTTTGCACAGTAGCTCTTAATAGGGAGAGAGCTGCCTGTCAAGAAGCTCCGCCTTTTGTTTTTTGTTTTTTTTTCAATGGAAGGAGAAGGGATGTCAAAGTTTGTTAATGTTTCTCGTGGACTGTTGTTTCTTGGTCTCTTGGGTGTTGGCTCTGGTTGTAAACTCGAGGGTCTCTAAGATCTCGTATTCCTACACAGCCTTAAGAGCTTTGTCGGGTTTTGTTTTTGAACTCTTGGGGGAGTTTTATAGGTTTTTTTTGTTTTCTGCTCCAGGACTGGGACAAGCCTTGGAACTAAAAAAAGGTTTCAGCACCAACTTCTAGAAAAAAAGAAGAAAAGGGTTAGGTGTGTGAAGCTTGCTCGGGATTGGGCCTTCTCTTGAGTAAAAACAAAAAGACTGGAGAAGGTGAATACCTCCATGTTCACTCCTCAGGGGAGAAGAGGGTCGCCACCACAGAGCAGGCAACCCCTGCTGCGCACAATGGCAAGGGACAATGGAAAAAGAGGATCCCCAACAAACATCAGCAGCAGCATGGCAGCAGGTGGCGATGAAGCTCTGGCTCTGGTGGAGCCGCCCACCATCATGTCAGCAGGACGGAATGGTGGTGAAGGAGCGCCTTCAGAATCAGATATATGGAAGAGGTTCCAAGAGGAAGGGGCTCTTGACATGCCCTCTCTGGAGCGCAAAGATCGGGCTGCCTTACATGCCCGTCTTGCTGCACTGGAATCTGAGGTAATTTTCATCTTGAAGCCCTTTGCACTTTTTCCTTGTTTGTAAGAGTCCTTGGATTTGAGGAGAGTCTCAAAGACCATGACATGCAAAGTGAATGAGTTCAAAGGGCACTACATTTCTACTCGGTATAAGTTTAGGGCACACTGACAGGTAGCTGAATCTAGAGGTTTGAGAAAGGGTTTGTTTGTTTGTTTTTTTTTTGGGGGGGGGGTTCTGGCACTGACATACAACAGTTACCTTTAAAACACTATTGTTGTGACTTCTCTGCATTTTCAAAGATATGCTTGCCGTGTCAAGAATTCATCCAGACTAGTTCTTTTTTCAGTTCTCTCCCCTCTTCTCTTCTTAATTTACTGTCCCTAAAATGGCATTTAGAGAGATAATGGTGCTGGACAGGCAGAAGCAACAACTTCAAAACTTGTATCTCTTGTAACTAAAAGAATTCAGATAGTTTTTGTTGCTGGGATCCTTTGTGTTGAAAGAATGAGAGAGGCAACGCATTCCTGGAAGATCCTTATGTACAATTTTTTTTAATTTATCAATTTTGGTACAAGGGTAAAACCTAGAGTCCTCTGTTTGCACACTTGGAAATGTTGGAAGATTGTCACTCTGGAGTTATTTGCATTGAGTTTTGAGCAGATTATTATATTCTTAACTATGATCACTACCAGGAACTGATGGCATTAGTTTGTTTGGCCTGCCTTACAATTCTCTGCATCCAGTATAGTGTTTGCAGAGTAATATTCCCATCTAGTAGGGAGAGCTGAATTAGTTTTCCAAAAGGTCCAAAGGTATAATAGTTTTGATCAGATTAGTAAGTAACTGTGTACACCAACTGTTGGGAGCTGGTAAGCTCAGCAGCTAGTAATGGCAGCTAGTCGTTGCTTATTCATGATGAATCTGATGGTCTGATATTGATGAGCAGCACTCACAAGCTTATGACCACACTCATTACTGTTGTGTTTTATTTGATTTGGCTGGAACTGACACCACATTTGTTTTGTTACTTTTGGTGGAGTTTCCTCTGGAATAACATTAATCCATTATGAATGTGTACACCAACCCCAGTTATTTTCAAATGCTGATGGTTTTGATTTTGTGGTCTGCAGTTATATGACTATCAGTACAACATGGGCCTTCTGCTGCTGCAGAGGAAAACATGGACATCACAGGTTGATGAACTGAAGGGGGCCATTGCTGATGCACATGAAACTTTGCAGCGAGAGAAAGCTGCACACTTGCTTGAATTATCTGAAGCTCTTGGACGGCTGGAATCTACCCAAAAAGCTCTTGAGCTTGAAAAACAATGTGTTCTTGATGTAAGCTATCAATTATCTGTAATTATTTCAATTTGCTATTCTTCAAAGTTTCTTTCAAACTGGTGGTTTGCTCAACAGAGAAATATTTCTATGTGGTGTTTCTGCATTTGGAATCTTCAGAAAAATTATTTCAAAGGCTTCTTAAGCCTAAGTGGGGAGCTTTTTGAAATGCATTTTATGCTCTAAAGTTCTTTCTCTCAATGTCTTCCCTGTTTCTCCCTTCCTCCTTTCCTTTTCAAGTGTTTCCATTTTTCGTCTTTCTCCCTTTTTGTTTCTTTTTTGTTTTCTTGTTCTTCTTTCTTCTTGAGCTTTTTTAGTCTTTTCATTCTCTTTTAGGTTTTAAGCTTGCCAGCATCATGGTTGAGTTTCCTGTTCCAGCCAGTCTTGTGGCAGAAGCTCAGCATATTGGTTAATGTTAGATCATGCTGGGAACTGATGAAGTCAGTGGGGATGTTATGGTAGGTTGGTATTGTTATTTGTTAATGGTTCTGTTGAGGTCCCTGAACATGTGTATGATGTCACTTTATTCAAAGAGCTCCCTGATTTTGTTTGCGGTCCTGTTTTCTCTTTTCCTTAGGGGAGGGTTTCCTCTTTTCCATGCTTGCTGAGTGGCTGCTGTTATATTGTCAAACCTGAAATGGCTGTAACCTTGTTATTGGGTCATCTCTCAATTCTTTTCATGTTGATTGAAATCCTAAGTTTAGAGAAATTCTCGGTACTCATGAATATATAGTGTCATTGATTTGTCTTTGACCATAATCATGTCCTGTAACTATCATGAGGATCATTTTGAAACAGCTTGAGACGGCCTTGAAGGAGATGCAAGCAGAGGAGTCTGCAGTAAAGCAAGCTGCTGAGAGACAGTTGGCTCTGGCCAAGGAAATGGCAGCTGAAATTGATCAGAAGTCCCTCCAGGCTGATGTGAAACTATCTCAAGCCCAGGTTCTCCATGCAGAAGCCAGCAGGAAATTGACTGAGTCTGAACATCGGCTCCATGAGATAGAAGCTCGTGAAGATGCCCTTCGACGTGAGCGCCACAGCATCTTTGCAGAGTATGTGTTAAGATCTATACCTGTCTCTTTTCTGCCCCACAATCTTATCAACATTTTCTCTTGCTCTTCTTAGCCAGTATTGTTGAAGATGGTATATCTCTCAGCTAGAGATGGGCTAAAATTACAAGGATGTGGCTGGTAGTGTTGATGCTCAAAAGGAGCAAATGAAATTAGAGGAGGGAAGCTTGCATGCATGGGAGAAGAGGCTGGATGAGGCCCGTGTGCGACTACAGGATGGTGACCGTCTTCTCAATCAACGAGAAGAGGAGATGAACCAAAGGGAGGAAGTGCTCAAACAAAGGACCAATGAACTCGAAGAGACTCGCTCTTTTTTGGACAAAGAACGAACCTTGATTCAGAACTCTGACAATGAACTCAATGCTCGTGCTCTGACTCTTGTAGAGAAAGAGAAGGTTATACCCTTTACATGATTTGTGGGCCTTTCTTTGTTGGCTCTTTATTTGAGGGCATTTATTGTTGAGATAGATGTGTGGTTCAGAGAAGATGCTCGCATAGCCAACCCAATTTCTTAACATAGTTGTTTTTAAGGACTTAGCATGATGTTTGGTGTGTTCATTCATCCCTACCCAATAAGGAATGTCCAAGCTAGTAAGTTTATGTACCAAGCCTTGCACTGCCCTTTGTAATGCAGGCATTGACTGAGAGGGACCTAGGAGTGACTAAGAGGGAGCAGGATTTTGCAATTCGAGAAGAAAGGCTTGCTGGTAGAGAACTGGTAAGCTTTCCTCCATATAAACTGGATTTCAAATTTTCAGGGTCTACAGACCAACCTCCATTTCAGTGGGTTTCACATTTTCAGGCCTGAGAGACTTTGAACTTGTTGTAACAGAAGCAGTCAACCTGTAAGCTGATGGTAGTCATGGACATGGAGCTCTGGGTTGCCTCTTGTTTGTATCCTTGTAAATTTTATGTTAGCTTCAAAAGGGTTGTGGAGTTTACTCTGGGATCTTATGCATACATAAGATCATTGTAGTTTCAATTCTGAATCAGAGGAAACTCTTTTGAATATTGCTGGCAGGCATTTGAGCAGCATGAGCAGCATGTAAAAGAGACAGAGCAATATGTGGCTCAAGAAAGATCTCGGCTGGATGCCTTCAATGATGGTTTGAAGCTGCGGGAGGAGGCAATTGTAGAACATAAGCAAGAACTGGTGAGGCGTGAAGTCCTTGTACTTCCGAATGATTACATTTTTCTTTGCTCTTTTTATGACCCAGACTAAAATTTTGTACAACTGTTCCAAAATTTGATATGGGACTTTGGAGCAGCGAGTCCGCAATTGCAGGCTTTTTCACATAGAGGTGGTTGATGCAGTCATCGGTGGCATGCTAACCAGTTGTACACTTTGTATCACAGGTGGTTCTCAAGCAGCAGCTTGAGAGCCAGACATCTGAGATGGAGCTTAAGAAAGCAGACCTGGAAGAAGCCACCCAGGAGCTTCAAAAGGTACGAGAATTGCTGGTTGCTGATAGAATGGTTTTGGATCAAGCAATGGCTACTGCAAAGGCTCAGGACCATGATATTCAGCTTCAACTGTTGGAGATCAAGATGCGGGAACAGGAGGTAACCCAAAAGATGGAGGAGCTCAAGGAGCGTGAAACCGCTCTGGATACGCAGTACCATGAAGTTATGGAGTTGGAGAAAGGGGTGCGTGTGGAAGAGACAAAGCACAAGTTGGAGTATCAGCGGATCACTGAATTGAATAAAGAGATTGAGCAGGCTACAAAGGAGATGGAGGCAAACAAGTTGAAACTTATTGAAGAGAAACAACAAATTGCAGAGGAGCGTGAGCACCTGCGCCGAGAATGTGAACTTGAGAGGCAAGAGATTGAGGAGGAAAGAGAGAAGGTACGGAAGGATTGGGAACTCAACAGGGAACACTTGGAGATTGAGCAGCAGGATTTGCAAAAGAAGTTGGATCTTCAGAAGCAAGAAATAGATTCTGAACGGGAGAATTTGAGATTGGAGTTGGAATCTGAGAAGGAGAGACTCCACAAAGAGCTTCATAGTTTAAGAGAAACGCTCATGTCTGAGGTCCAGCTAGAAAGGAAGAATTTGCAGACTCAGATTGAGCTGGATAGGAATCAGGTTCTTGAGGATAGAGAGAAAGCAAGGAGAGAGATTGAAGTGGAGATGGATCGTGTGGCAGAAGAGAGGGAGAGAGTGACGAATGAGCTTGACATCAAGAGAAAACTGCTGCTGGATGAGAGTGAGAAAGCACATGCTGCAATTGCTTTAGAGAAACAGAAGGTTGAGGAGGAGCAAGAGAAGCTCAAAGCCTTGGAAACCGAACGCCAGGAGTTGTTGACAATTCAAGTTCACTTGAAACAAGAAATTGATGAGATTCGCTCCCACAAGCA
>Ga0116231_10015028_pt1 | contig 10143 bp, 7 predicted proteins | sample S1TSphgellanicum_2_FD_89695 | JGI IMG/M metagenome (GOLD analysis project Ga0116231, IMG submission 89695) | Host-associated microbial communities from peat moss isolated from Minnesota, USA - S1T2_Fd - Sphagnum magellanicum MG | ecosystem: Host-associated > Plants > Peat moss > Unclassified... | reverse complement strand
TGTTACAGAGCAAGACCGGGAAAGCCCGCCGAAAATTTCTAAACGGGTCGCTACGGCAACAAATTCCCGTCCGCATCGATCTTGCGCACGTCGGCGACATTGAGCTCGCGGATGCCGGACTCGATCTTGTTCAAGTCGCCGACGACGATCCAAATCTGCCGGTCCGGCTGGATCAGTGTCTGCGCGAGCGGGTTTGCCTGATCGGTGCTGATCGCGAGCAGCTTCGGGATCAGCGTTTCGTAATAATCCTGGGGCAGCCGATATTCGATGAGGCTTGCGTACTTGTCTGCAATCTCGCGGCCGGTCTCGAAGGAGCCGGGCAGCGCCAGCGTCTCGTTCGCCTGTGCGTCCTTGAGTTCAGCGGCGGTGATGGGCCTGCCACCCGCGATGGCGCGGTATTCGCCGAGCATTTCGCGCAGCGCCTCCTTGGTCTTGTCGGCTTGCACGGGTGCGATACTGAACAAGGGGCGTTGACCGACCGCGTCGATGATGCGCGTGCTGACTCCGTAGGACCAGTGTTTGTCCTCGCGCAGGTTCATGTTCGCTCGCGACGCGAAGGTGCCGCCGAACACGTCGTTGACTTCTTCGAGCGCGAGCGCGTCGGCGTCGTTGCGGGGCGGGACGAGCTGCGCACCGACGATGATGCTCTGCTGTGCGCCGGGACGATCCATCAGATAGATCGTCGCTCGATCGGGCAGGGCGACCTTCGCGATCTGCTTCGTAGGCACCTCGCCGGCTTTCCAATCAGCGAATAGCCGCTCGAGGCGCGGCACGATGGCGGCGAGCGTCGTATCACCGACGATCAGCAGCTGCGCATTGTTGGGCTTGAACCAGGTGCGGTGAAAGGCCACCAGGTCATCACGCGTGATCGCACCCAACGCGCGCTCGGTGCCGAGGCCCGAGAGCGGCGAGGCATAAGCGTGACCGGGGCCATAGAGCAGTGCGGGCGCGACGCGCAGAGCCATCGCGACGGGCGTGACTTTTTCGCGCCGGATCGCCGCCAGCCGTTCCTTCTTCAGACGCTCGAAATCCTTGTCCGCAAATGCCGGATGCAGCAGCAAGTCGGCGTAGATGTCGAGGCCCTGATCCAAGGTGGACTTAAGCACGCTCAGGTTCACCGATGCCCCGTCCAGGTTGCTGGTCGCCGTGAACTTGGCATTCAGCGCCTCGAGTTCTTCGCCCACGCGCAGCGAGTCGCGCGTCGCGGAGCCTTCCTCGAGCATGCGCAGCGCAAAGCTTTCGGTTCCCGGCAGTTGCGGCGGATCCGCCGCGAAGCCGCTGTCGATCAGCATCGAGAAATCCACGACCGGAACGGCGTGCCGCTCGACGAGCACGACACGCAAACCGTTCGAAAGTGTCGCACGCTGCATTTGGGGCAAGTTCCAGCTTGTCGCCGCGCCCTCTGCAGGCGGCTGGCTGCGGTCGAGCGGCGCAGCGGTGGCGTAATCGCTCGGATACGGCCGCACTTGCAGGACGTAGTCGCCGTCCGTCAACCAGGCGTTCGCGGTTTTCACGAGGCTCGCGGGAGTGGCCGATTCGATGCCCTCCACGTAGTGCTTGTAACATCCAGGATCGCCGGTGAAGGTCATGCAGCGGGCCAGCACGTCGCTCACGCCCCCGAAGCCGCCGATGCGCTCGGTCCCGCGGATGAAGTCACCCAGGATCGCCGTCTTGGCCGAGCGCAATTCCGCTTCGGTCGGACCCTCCTTCAAGAAGCGACGCAGTTCTTCGTCCGCCGTCTTCTCGACGACCGCGAGATCGGCGCCGGGTACGGCGGTCACCACCATGTCGAAGTGCCCCGCGATTTCGTCGTTCGAGGCCGACGCGGTGGCGGTGGTCGCAATCTGGTCGCGGTACACGAGGCGCTTGTAGAGTCGTGAGGTCTTGCCGCCGCCAAGCAGACGCGCAATCAAGTCGAGCTGCGGCTCCGCCGCGCTGTAGGCCTGCGGGATGTTCCATACCCGGTAGAGCCGCGCCTGCGGTACGCGATCCTGCACCATCTGACGGTGGGTGCCCGTGCGCTTGGCGATCCAGACCGACTGCTTGGCGAGCGGCGGACCCGGCGGAATGTCGCCGTAATACTTTTCCACCTTGCGCAAGGCCTCGTCCGGCGTGATGTCCCCGGCCAGCACGAGCACGACGTTATTGGGACCGTAGTTCGTCTTGAACCAATCCTGCACGTCCTGCATCGATGCCGCATTCAAATCCTCCATGGAACCGATGGTCGTCCAGGAGTAGGGGTGGCCGGCCGGGTAGCTGTTCTCGGTCAGGAGTTGACGCGTGACGCCGTAGGGCTGGTTCTCTCCCTGGCGCTTCTCGTTCTGCACGACGCCGCGTTGCAGATCGAGTTTCTTCTGGTCGAGCACCGCGAGAAGATGTCCCATTCGGTCGCTTTCCGCGAACAAGGTCAGGTCGAGCATCGAGGTCGGCACATCCTCGAAATAATTGGTGCGATCCGAGTTGGTCGTGCCGTTCAAATCGGTGGCGCCGATGCGCTCCATCGCGTTGATGAAGGTGTGATCGAAATGCTCGCTGCCGCTGAACATGAGGTGTTCGAACAGGTGCGCGAAGCCGGTCTTGCCGGGCTTCTCGTTCTTCGAGCCGACGTGATACCAGGTGTTGACCGCGACGATCGGTGCCTTGTGGTCTTCGTGAACGAGCAGAGTAAGACCGTTCTTGAGTACGAACTTTCGATAGGCAATGTCCGGAACCGCGATTTTCACGTCGCTCGCCGCGGTCGCCGGCTTGGATTTCGCGGGGGATTTCGCGTGAGACTGCGCGGTCGCGGTCGCGGTCGCGGTCGCGGTCGCGGCTGCGGGCGGCGGTGCTGCGGAGCAGGGTGCCGCCAGGAGGAGGACGAGGCATGTTAGAACTGGGCGCAAGGTGTGATCGATCCTGTGTGGCAGGCGAGGCGTCAATGTTGCCACAAGTTCGGCGGGCGGGACCCAAGGCGATGGGCCCCGCCGCCGGTGGTAACGCCGGATGCTGGCGCTACCGCGCCGCCTTGGCCGACTCCACGGCTTCGTGCAATTCACGTTCAGCTTGATGCAGCAGCTCCTCGGCTTTCGCGCCGTGGCCTGCCATGTCGTAATGATTGGCCGCGCGCGCCCGCTCCATTTCGTGGATCGACTCGACGATGTGCGTGTGAACCTTGTCGAGGTCGTGCCAGTCGCGCACCTTGTCGGCAAAGGCGGCACCCGCCGCGAACGTCAATAGCGAAATGGCCAAGAGTGATGTTTTCATGATTTCTCCATTAATATGAGTGATCCTGTGCGAGTCGATCAACGGCATCGGGGCGGGCCTCGTTGACGATGCGTGCCCGGTTAAAGAAAAAGTTACCTAGGAGCCGGCCATCCGCAGCGCCTGTGCATTTTTGCTCATGTCGGCGATCAACACGGCGGCCGCTTCGGTTTCCATTGACGTATCGCCCGATCGTGTCTCGCTCGAGCCGGACGCCACTCAGCAGTTCGTTGCGAAGGTGGTCGGCGCGAGCGATACGGCGGTCATATGGTCGGTAAATGGGATTCGCGGTGGGGATCCGACGGTCGGCGTGATCTCGCCCGGCGGACTTTATACGGCTCCGGTCGATGCTTCGGCAAGCCGCGTGCAAGTTGCAGCGAGCGCAGCGGCTGACCTGGCGGTCAGCGGGCAGGCAGCAGTCACCGTCGCGGCGGCTGCAGATGATGGGCCGACCTATTACGTTGCGATGACGGGTAGTGACAAGAACTCCGGTGCCGACAATGCACCGTGGAGAACGATTCAACATGCCGTGAACACCGTGCCCGCGGGCGCGACCATTCTCGTTCGCAGCGGTACTTACAACGAACTCGTGACGGTCACTAGATCGGGATCCGCAACTGCGGGATTCATTTCACTGCAGGCGGCAACGGGCGCCACGCCCATCATCGACGGGACGGGACTCGGCATCCCGAACGGACAGTACGGGCTGGTCACGATAAAGGACAGCAGCTTCGTGCGCATTGCGGGCTTCGTGATCCAAAACTACGTGAGCGACAGCGCCGAGAACGTGCCCATCGGCATCTATGTCGTCGGGTCGGGAAGTCATATCGAACTGCGGCACAACCACATCCAATACATCAAGACCACCGTCACTACTTCGTCGGGCGATGCGCTGGGCATCGCTGTCTACGGCTCCGAGGCTCCTGCCGCAATAAGCTGGCTCACCATCGACAGCAACCAACTCGATCATCTGGTCACAGGCTTCAGCGAGTCGCTTTCCTTGAGCGGCAACGTCACACTGTGGCAGGTCACCAATAACGCGATACACGATAACGACAACATCGGCATCAACATCGAGGGATTCTTCGCTACGGCGCCGCAAAGCGAATACGATCAAGCGCGCAACGGCCTGGTCGCCGGCAATACGGTTTACAATATCACCTCGGCGAAAAATCCCGCTTACGGCGACTCACGCGGCGCCGATGGCATCTACGTCGACGGCGGGACCAACGTGACGATCCAGCAGAATTTGGTCCACGACACCGATCTCGGCATCGAAATGGCGAGTGAAGTCCCGGGGCGTGCGACGAGCCAGGTGCTGGCGCATGACAACGTGGTTTATCGGAGTTACGTCACCGGGATTTCCATCGGCGGAGCGGACAGCGAGCAAAACGGAGGAACGCAAGATTGCGTCATCGCGAACAATACGCTCTACGATAACGACACGACGCAGTCGGGCTCCGGCGAATTCCAGATCCAATACCATGCCGCGGGCAACGTCTTCTACAACAACATCGTCTATGCCAACAGCCAAGGTTTGCTCGTCAACGGCTTCGCCCCGGGCACTGCGCCGGCGGCACTCGATCACAACCTCTACGATTCAACCGCCGGCGCTTCGGCAAGCCAGTGGATATGGTCGGGCAAAACCTATACGACCTTTACCGATTACAAGGCGGGCAGTCATTCCGACGCCCACGGAAAATTCTCGTATCCGGCGTTCGTCGATCAGACCACGCTGGACTTGAAACTTACCGCAAGCTCGCCCGCGTTAGGCTTGGGCGAGAACCTCGGTGAACTCGAGATCGGAGTCTCCGACTATGGCGGCGGCACGCGAGTCGTCGATAGTCGGGTCGATGCGGGGGCATACGAGTTTTGAGGTTCAAGCCGCCGTGGCGCGACGCAGGTAAACCGAGTAGCGCTCGTCGACGATTTCGCTGAGCGGCACGAGCCGATGACTCAAGCCGCGCCCCTTGCTGCGAAACTGCAGCGTGTACGGAGGTGACGCTTCCTCGCGTTCCAGCCAATCGTCGGAAGCCGCGTCCGCGGCCGCGACCGTCGGCAGCGGAAAGGAGTCCTCGTTGCCCTGCGGCGCGTAGCCGCCATAGATCATCGAGGTCGTAAGATCGGCGGTACCGAGCCGCACGGCGAGCACCAGCGGGCCATAGAGCGCAGCGAATACTTGGGGGTCGTCCGGCGCGACCGACTGATGCAGGCTCATCGGAAAATCCACCGTGACGACATCGCCGGCTTGCCATGCATGCGCGAGCGTCAGATAAGTGCACGGGCTGACGCTGAGCGTCCGTGCCACTCCATTGATGTGCACGCGGCCGCCGCCCGTGGCCCAGTAAGGCACCCTGATCTTGAGCGCAGTCGAGCGCGTCGGCGCGTGATCGAACTTGAACGTGATGCGTTCTTCTGCCGGAAACTGCGTCGTTTGCCGCAGCTGCAAGCCGCGTTCCCGCCACGCCAGCGTCGACGGCACGAACAGGTTGACGTAGACAGAGTCGTCGTCGTGGTAGTAGATCGAGTCATTGAGCTTGGCGTACTCCTCGCTGCCCGTGCCGGTGCAGCACCAGAACGCCTTGAACGGCGTGCCGAAGGTCTTGTACATGCCGGGCTGCAGCGGAACGTAGTACATCAGCATGCCGTTGCGATCCTGCGTACCGCGGCGCACGTTGAACAACACGCGCTCGTAATAGTCGAATAGCCGCGGATCCGGGCGCTGCCGATAAAGCGCTCGCGTCAGCTTCATCATATTGTACGAACAGCAGCATTCCTCGGCTTCGCGCCCGAGCTGGCTCGCGATCGCGTCGGCGGCCTTCCAGTCCTCGCCGTTGCTGGTACCGCCCGTGCAATAGGCGTGATGCTCGGTGACGATGCGATGAAAATTCTCGGCGATGCGCTCGTAGCGATCGTCGGCGAGCAGCTCGCCGCCGCGCGCGGCGCCGATGATCTTCGGGATATTGGTGTTAGCGTGATGGCCGTCGAGTTGGTCCAGGCCGCTCGCGAGGGGTTCGAAGATCAGCTTGTGTTCGAATCGATAGGCGAGTGCGCGGTACTTTTCGTCACCGGTGATGGCGTAGAGATTGAAGGCGGCTTCGTTCATGCCGCCGTGCTCGACGAGCAGCACCCGCTGCCAGTCCTCGGGGCCGAACGAGTTCGCATAGGCATCGGCCCAATCCATCATGCGCACCGCGACACGCAAGGCCGTTGGATTGCCGGTGTGTTGGTACATGTCGAGCATACCGGCGATGATCTTGTGGTACGTGTAGAAGGGCGCCCAGACTTTCGTATGCTGGCGCAAACGCTCGTACAATGAAGTGGGGTAGGCCCCGAGGTAGCCGTCCGGCGCTTGACACTCGGCCAGCATCGCGACCAACGCATTGGCCTTGACCAGGATGAAGTCATCGCCCGTGCTCGCGTGCAGCAGTGCGCAGGCCGACAGGTAATGACCGACGTAGTGACCACGCAGCTCGCAATCGGGCGCTTCCCAGCCACCCAAAGGCTCGGCATCGGAAGGCAGACCGGCCGTGACGCGGAAGTTGTGCGCCAAGCGGTCGTTCGGCAGTGAATAGAGAAAACTGCGATTGAGTTCGGCGATATCCTTCCAAGGCCCCGGCAGCAGGCGGACATCGGTCAGCGGAAAGGCGTGGACCTGACCGGGTCGCGCCGCTGCGATGGAACGCAGCGCGATGGGCTGCGCGATTGGCTGGGCCGTCGTGACATTGAGCAAGCCCGTCGCTCCGGCCGCCGCGGTGCCCCCCAAAAACGTTCTGCGCGTGATGCTCACTGGAAAAAACCTACATCAACCGTTGGTAAGATTTAAGCACTTTTTACCGGCGAAGACTTGACATAGTGGCCTCGAGGTTCTGCGCCGGCCGGCGGTAACGTGGCGCCGGCCGGCGGCGACGTCGCGCTATAATCGGCGGGTGGCTGTCATATCTTTAGATTCCAAGCCCGAGGCGCAGACGGCGCCGCGGCGGTTGTTGCCGGTGCTGTTCATCGGCGTGTTCATGTCCGCTCTCGACACCGCGGTAATCGGTCCTGCCATTCCCGCTTTGCGCGAGGCGTTCGACGTCGACAACCGCCAAGTGGGCCTGGTGATGACCGTGTTCATCCTCTGCTCGCTGTGCAGCACGGCGCTGATGGCCAGCTTGAGCGACCGCTACGGACGCCGCCCGATCTATCTGATCAGCGTTTCCTGCTTTGCGTTGGGTTCGCTCTTGATCGCGCTGAGTCCCCGGTTCTGGATGATCGTCGCGAGCCGTGCGATCCAAGGTTTGGGCGCCGGCGGTATCACGCCCACCGCGAGCGCGGTCGTCGGCGACGCCTTTCCGCCGGCCGAACGCGGCAGGGCGCTGGGATTGATAGGAGCGACCTACGGCATGGCCTTCGTGCTCGGACCGCCGCTCGCGGGTCTGCTGATGGTCGCCTTGAGCTGGCGCTGGATCTTTCTCGTGAACCTGCCGATCGCGGCGGTCGTGCTGATACTCGGCCGCCGCGTGCTGCCGGCCCTGCGGCCTGCGGGTGTGCCGTCCGCTCTCGACCTAGGCGGCATCGCCGCCACGTTCCTGCTGCTCATCTGCTTCGTGCTCGGGATCACGCGCATCGCCGACGGGCTGTGGGGTTTCGAACTCTGGCCGGGGTTCCTCGCCGCGGCCGCGGTGCTCGCCGCCGTGCTGATCGCGGTCGAGAAGCGCGCCGCCCAACCGATGATCCCGTTGTCTCTGTTCGCCAATCATCGCCTCGCCACGGCCTACATACTGGCGGTCGGCGGCGGCTTCGGCATGGGCAGCATCATATTCCTCACGTCGATCGCGACGGCCGGCTTTGGCGTGACGTCGCAGCATGCCGGCTTCGTGCTGCTGCCGCTCGTCGTCTCCTCCATGCTGGGGTCGGCGGGTTCTGGACGGTTGCTGAACCGCGTCGGCGCGCGCAGCCTGTTTTGGCGGGTTTTGCGCTGCTCGCTGCAGGGTACGGCGCGTCCGGCATAACCGCCTACGGACTGCGGTTCTTCCTCGCCGCCTCGGTGCCCGTGGGCCTCGGCCTCGGCATCATCGTGGGCGGCGCGCTGCGCTCGATCGCGATCGACGAGGCGCCCGTGCGATTGCGCGCCACGGCGCAGGGGCTCATCAACATCTGCAACGCCATCGGCACGCTCTGTTCGGCGGCCGCGATCAGCGCCATCGCGGATTTACGCGGCGGCGGGGCCGCGGGATTCAGCACCGCCTACGTGGTCGTCGCGATCGTGATGCTGGCGATGCTGGCCGTCACCTTGCGGTTGCGCAGAGACGCTTCGCATGCCGCGAGCGACACCCTCGCGGAAGAGCAGCGGTGACCCGCCCCGCCGGTGACGCATCAAGCCGCAACGTCACCTGAAAACCGCTCGAACTGCGTGACGACGAATTTATCCGCGAAGCTTGGCCCGTTGAGCCGTTCAACAAACCCGCAATGGCCGCCGTAGCGGGTACAGAGAACGGTCAACCGCGGCGACCGAGCGAGACGCGCGACGTCGGCGGCCGGGATCATCGGATCGTCCTCGGCCAGCAATATGGCTGCCGGGAAGCGCAAGGACTCAAGCCGCTGACCGGTGATTGCGTAGCCCTCAAGGTACGCCTCGAGGCCCGCGAAATCGGTGAACTGGCGCACGAGGCCGGCGGTCATCAAACGTAGATCGCGGGTGCGCAACAGCGGCTCGAAGTCGGGCAGGTCCGGCCAGGCGCGCCGCTTGCGCAGCAACGAGCGGGTCCAGCGGCGCACGAAGTATTTGCTGTAGAGGGACCAACCGCGCTCCAGCGCCTCGAGCGTGACAGCCGGATCGAGTACCGGCGATACGGCGACGGCGGCGGCAATGGTCGCGGGGGCAGCGGCGTCGGCCGCCACTCTGAGCATGAAGTTGCCGCCGAGTGAGAACCCTGCGAGGAAGATCCGCGCCTCGGAAAAGCGCTCGGCGACCGCGCGCGTCGCGCCCACGACCTCCGCGAGTCGACAGGAATGGAAGATATCGCGGTTGAGATGATGGCTGTCGCCGTGATCGCGCAGATTGAGCCTCAACACGTCGAATCCGCCGGCGAGGAGTTCCGCGCCGAGCGAGACCACGTAGCTGGATTCGGCGCTGCCTTCCCAGCCGTGCAACAGCAGCGCGATGCGCCTCTTTACCGGTTGCTTCGCGAGACTCAAGAATCCCTGCAGGCGCACGCCGTCGCCGCAATCGAGCAGCCATTCGCGGGCGTTCGCGAGTAGCAACGCGCCGCGCCGGCGGGCGAGCCACGGCATGGGCGGCACGTTACCGATCATGGTTTGCACCTGACCGCAGCGCAACGCGCGCGGCGGCGCGAAGGCGCCGATTTGTATCGATTTCGGGGGCTGCAGCATGAGGCATCATAAATCGCAGCGCACACCTGCAGGGAACATTAAAGAATCCGGGTCGGCGGCCGATGACAGATTCACGTAAATCCTAGGTAAACATCATGTCAAACGCCGTTTCAACAGCCACTCAAAGCGCCACGTTGGCCTCGCTCGTCGCCGCCGCCGTCCCGGCAGGCAAGGGATCGCACCACCATGGCGGCCACCGTGTTGACTCTGCGTCGAGCGCCGACTCGTCCAACTCGTTCACGAGCTTGCTGCAAGCTCTGACACAGGCAGCCGCCGCATCCAGCGCTTCCACCGCTGCCGGGGGCACCGCAGCGACCACCGCCGCCAGCGGCACGGCTGCCAACCCGGGTCTGGCGCAGGACCTGCACGCGTTTCTACACGCCCTGTTCAGCGCGCTTGGCCAGGCAGGCCAATCGAGTGCGGCGAGCGGCGAGACAGCGGCGGCGAGCGGCGATGCTGCGGCGGCGGCGGGCGCAACCAACAGCGGGTCAGGCGGGTATGGCCAGCAACGCATCATCAATGCGCTGC
>Ga0116231_10015025_pt1 | contig 10145 bp, 3 predicted proteins | sample S1TSphgellanicum_2_FD_89695 | JGI IMG/M metagenome (GOLD analysis project Ga0116231, IMG submission 89695) | Host-associated microbial communities from peat moss isolated from Minnesota, USA - S1T2_Fd - Sphagnum magellanicum MG | ecosystem: Host-associated > Plants > Peat moss > Unclassified... | reverse complement strand
GGTTGGTTTCAGAAACTGTTGTTGTGGACAAAAAGAATACCAATGTGGGGTGGGTATTTGATTTTTTTGTAATACCCATATGCTCTGACTATTTGGAAGAAAAAAAACAGAATGAAAGAACCACTGGTTCTGGGTATTTTGAAAATTTTCAGAATCAAAAGAATCACTGGGTTAGGATATTTCATAAAAAAAAACAAAATCACAGAATCATTAAAGAACCGGAGTGGGAAATGCGAAGGATCGGTCGGGGGGGCTCGACGGGTTAAAGAACCGGAGTGAGAAATGCAAAGGACCGGCCGGGGGGGCTCGACGAGTTAAAGAACCGGAGTGGGAAATGTGAAGGACCGGGGCGGCAGGGGGGGGGACCAACGGTTGTTTGAAAAGAAAAGTTTTTTTAAAAAACCAAAAACATCAACCAAACATTGTTGAAATAACACACCTGTGCATTATGCACGAGGTTCACACTAGTAAAGATAAAAAAAAAAGAGTTCACACTAGTAAAGATAGAAAGAAAAGAGTTCACACTAGCAAAGATAGAAAAAAAAGAGTTCACACTAGTAAAGATAGAAAAAAAAGAGATGCCTTCCATAATTTGAAAGGTACTCTGAGAATTTGCCTTGGGATCTTCGGAAATGCCTTTTTCTCCTAAAAAATACACTAAAACAAAATTTCACCCTTCTTTATGGATGTGTGAGGTGACTCTGTACCTAAAGAGTAGGTGGAAGGGACCTTAACACATAGAAAGGTGGATGTGTGCCAACCGTTTGCATCTATCCATCCATTCATCCATCCATTGCCTCATAGTTTACAAATATTTAATTCGTAGTCCACCTTTTGAAGGGCATTCCTGAAATAAAAGGGCTTAGACAAGGCGTATTTAAGAGGTGTTTTATAAACCATAATTTTCCTCTTGCATCTGAATCATGATGTTATGATTCTATAAGGATCTGGTTCAAATTAGGTCAGGTTTTAATTTGTATGGTGGAGTCCGACCTAAGTTTTTTATGTCTCTCAACTTGGGCTTTACCCCTTGCAAAGCCAATGCAAAGTCTTTCATGAACCTCTAAATACATGTAGATCACTAGACCGAGGTGGATGGGTCTTATGCCTAACGATAGGCTTAAATCTCTCCCATTCTTAAGGTGTAGGTGTAGGCTTTTGCCTTTCCCATTTTCTATGCGGGATATTCATCACAAATATAAGGTGCCTTCCAAATACACTTGGACATTTGTCCAAGTCCTTTACATAACCACTATGAATCCTATTCTTTTCAAGTGCTTTTTGGAAGTGGCATTCTAAGAATGCACAAGAGGGTTCTTGCACCTACTTAGGGCCACTTTTAATGAGGGTCCAGGGTCCAATGAAATAAAGCAATTCTCTAGGCTGAGAGCCATAATTTGGACCCGTGGCCTTTGATGAGGGTCCAAGACGAATAGGTGGCAAATGGAGGCTAAACCTAGGGGGGACCATTTTGGAGGGTAAATCAATTGGTTCAGACCAAAAAAGAACAAAGAGCTAAAAGGAGAGCTCATGATTTGGAGAACCAATATGCAAGCTAGAGTCTAAGGCATGGTTCAACTCAACGATTCAATTTGCTCCACATGAGTCCGAATTGGTTTCTAGGAATTTAGACCCTGGACCCCATGTAAAGTGGGCCGTATAGGCATATAAGATTTATCCCATTCTTAAGGAGTAGGAGTAAGATCCTCCCTTGTTTTTACAAGGTTATTACAAATACAAGGTACATATTGCTGGATTTGCTGGTCTGAATTTATTCTTTCAGTGATTTGGAGCAAATTATTATTTTTCAAGCCAATGGGATTGTTGGATTTGGCAGTCTGATTTTGTTCTTTAAGTTATCTCGAGTAAAGATGTTTTTCAAGCCAATGGGATTATTGGATTTGGTGCTCTGAATTTATTCTTTAAGTTATCTTGCGTAAATTGTTTTTTCAAGCCAATGGGATTGTTGGAATTTGGTGGTCTCAATTTATTTTTTAAGTTATCTTGAGTAAATTGTTTTTTCAAGCCAATGGGATTGTTGGATTTGGTAGTTTAAATTTGTTTTCTTACTTATGCTAAGTGAAGTAACGGGTTCAATGGGTAACACCTAGCCCTTAACAGAAAGGGGGTTCTTACACATTTAGGGTCTTGTGGTTTGGTGGGAGCGATTTTCTCAAAATGAATTCTACCAAAGTCAATGGTTCCCAATGGCTGATCCCAATGACAAAGTGATAACTCCCCCCTAACGATCCCAAGCGCACCACATTAGCAGCAACGAAGCGCTTGCGAAGCAAAAGGTGTGAGGCGCGTGAAACTGTCTATACCGACAGTGTCAGGAAACGTCGAGCTGTGGGTTGCGTTGAATGAATGAATGTCTTCTTCTTCTACTCGTTGCCCACGGTTTGAAGAAGAATCACGCGGTGAAGCTTCTGGGAGTTGTGTTTCGAGGAATTGTTTGAACTGAAGTCTACCTTCATGACGGAGGAGACAAAAGTTCTTGCGTTCTTTGAGTTCTTGTCAAATTCCTTTTGTGATCATCTGAAGCTCTAGGGTCAGGAAGCTTGAGTTGAAGTAGAGCGACAGATTGAGGCATAAGTATACCCTAGTCTCAGCTTTCACATGTTGTAACAGTAAGTGTATGTGCTTGAGAGAGAGAGAGAGAGAGAGAGAGAGAGAGAGAGAGAGAGAGGACTTGTTTGAGCGTTCGGAAGGGGGGGAGAAAGTAGGGAGCTCAGTTTGAGCGACAGGAGTGAGTATCTAGTCTTGAGTGCCCCACCCATGTAGTTGTGTCTGACAATTTGAGGTCAGCGAACCGAAGAGCATCATGAGGAACTGGATGACGGGGGCTTCACGCAGTGTGTCAGAAGCAAGAGTAGTGGTTGGATTGGATTTCGGTACTACATATTCCGGCTACGCATACGCACATAAATCAGATCCCTCGGCAATCTATACCTTCTACGAGTGGCCGGGAGCATCCAAGCCCTACTGCAAAACCATCACCGGGATTTATTACAAACCAGCAGCAGCAGCAGCAGCAGATGGGGGGCATTCACTTGTGAATCCGTCTTGGGGATACAGGGCCCGTACAGAATACGAGAAGGATAGTGCGGCGGCTCGGAGGCTATTGAGACGGTCTGTATCTGATAGTGATGATATGCAGCAGCCCGTTTTAGGAACTTATTTGACAAGATTCAAGCTTCATCTCGCGGGTAACGATGCTGGCTACTCGTCTGCTCCAGACCTTCCACCGGGCTTCACTGTCAACGACGTCATCTCAGACTACTTGCGACAGATTGGGCGGCATATCTTGAACCGCCTACAAGACTCCTACGGGAGTCAGATGTCGATGGAGTTTGTACAGTGGTGCGTGACAGTGCCTTCCATTTGGAGTGACAACGCAAAACGGCAGATGAAAGCATGTATGATCAACGCAGGACTTGTGACAGATCAGGTGGCAGCAAATGGGAGGCAGCTGGATGCAGGGAGTCCGCATCCTCTCATCATGGTTCTTGAGCCAGAGGCAGCCGCTTGTTACTGTCATCGCAGTATCAGACAATTGGGTCTCAAACAGGGGGATAAGCTTTTGGTGGCCGATATTGGAGGGGGAACTACGGACATTGTTGTCCAAGAATGGGTAGGAAACGACGAAATATTCAAGGTGAAGGAGGTGACGCGAAGCACAGGAGGCTTGTGTGGAGGCACATATGTGGACCGCCATTTTATGATACATCTTTGTGAAAGAATCGGATGCCTGGGAAAATATCTGGAGCAGTATCCAGAGTACGTTCCTCAGTTGCTCAATATGTGGGAGGGTGTGAAATGCAGTTTTGGTGATCCTTCCACCATCGGCGACGACATCGAGCTTCGATTGAGCAGAAAACTTGCAGATGCCTGGCAGGAATACGAAGAGGGACTGGGATTGCCTGAGCGTGAAGCATATGATGAAATCCAGCTCTCACATTCAGACATGAAGAGTATCTTCGACCCTGTGGTGGAACAAAACCTTGACCTAATCGCTGATCAACTGTCGCAGACCAACGGCAACACAGTCATGTTGGTGGTAGGTGGTTTTGCCTCATCCCCTTACCTAATGACAAAGATAAAAGAGAGATTCCGTGACCAAGTGCGTCAGATAATCAGTCCTCCAAACCCTGGAAGTGCGATTTGTCAGGGTGCAGTCGCTCTTGCGATGAATCCGAACGGAATTGTCTCAAGAGTTGCAAGGAAAACATATGGCATCGAAATCCTGCCTGATTTTGTAGAGGGAGTTGACCCTCCAGAGTATCATGCTTACATAAATGGTGTGAAGAAGTGCAAGAACAAGTTTGAAATCTTTATACAAAAGAACACTGTAGTAGAAATTGATCACAGTATCACAAAGTACTTTGACATGTTTTCCAAAGTGCTGTCCATCAAGCTTTTCAGCTCTGATGAAGTCAGTCCCAAATACATAACTGGCGAATCATGTCGGCTCGAAGGTGAGCTTATGATAGACATTTCACAGAGTCACAGGTCTTCAAAACATGATGTTGGATTATGTGTGTCAATGTACTTTGGAAAGAGCTGCATAGAAGTCAAAGCTCAAATTGTAGATCCTAAGAAAGTGAGAGCTTTTGGGTCTGGAGAACGTAAGATGGAGGTTCCTATTGCATTTTAGGGTTTGACAAAATAGAAATTTGAGCAACTTGTGTGTACATTCTTTTCTCCAATATTTATCAAATTCTAGAACAGACTGATTTTCCACATAGATAGGCGAACTTTGTCCTTTTGGGATCCAAGGAGTTTCTACATACATAGATAGGTGGACTTTGTCATTTAGGGATTCAAAGATTTCCTACATACATAGGTGGACATTGCCATTTAGGGATGCAAGGATATTTTAGTTAGGCATCCATTGTTTGACTGACACTAGATGTGGCTATGATGATGATTATATTTATACCTGGTGATGTAGAGTTTCAAGTTGACTATCAGGAGGTCAGTAGTATTGTGGTTAGCTGAGAGTTCATTAAACATTGTGATGCTTCAAGAAAGGGGGAGCCCATCAGTTGAAGCTATTGTTACATTTGAGTTTTCTTGTATAGTCTGAAATTAAGAAAATTGAAATCAATCCCATTTGGGCCTAGAGTAGGGTTTGCACAAAGTTTGGTTGCAAGGATTGTGGGGCAGTGGGGAACATGATGTTGGATGCCCCAAGAGTAGAATGGAGGTGGGAAGAGCATCCTTTACTTTGTAGAGGTCCCAGGTTTTCGGTGTTCATCTCAAAGTGGGATACAAGATAAGAGCCACTACAGAAACAAACAGGAGGTTCTGGTGTATTACATATTTATTCAGGAGGTTGAAATTTGGGGATACACTCCACAGGCATGTGACCCAGATTTCTGGTAGTACATCTGAGCAAGCCCAAGAAATTCAGTGCTGCATCTGTTTGGTTTGCCTTGCATAAGAATTGTGCAATAGAAGTGAGTGTGAGCTCTACATGTGAGGCAGAAGTTTGTGAGGAAGGGTTTGGGTGTTGGAGGTTGAGGTTGAAATTGGCTTTGTAGAGGGCATGCCATATGTACAGTAGACAAGAGTTTGCTTTGTAGCAATGGTAAGGAGATCAATTGAATCCTCGTCTTTGTTGCCTTTCATGTCTTTTCCTATCTGAGTGATGATGTACAACATTGTATGATTCCTTCATGGCCTCTGTCATTAAGGTACATTTTTGCAAGGCTTGTTGACCAACAGTAGATTGTAATTGGAAGATGCAAGGAATTCTGTTTCATGGGAAAGGGCATTTTTGGCCAAATGTCACAAAATATCTTGATGGAAGTGGAATGGAAAGAAAGTGGCACAAAAACATCTGTCTTCCGTAAACATGTTGCATGAAACATGAGATTAGGAAAACAGTTTCAGCAATTAACAACATCTCCCATTAAATATGTGGCAAGATGCAAACAAAGAATTAGGAAAACATCTTAAGCAATTAGCATCTGTTGCATGTGGCAAGGCACCAAAACATAGAATTAGTGGAACATCTTCAACAACTACTACTGTTCATTTCTGGTGTATAACTGTCCAAAAGACATCTGTCCTTTGTGAGCACCCACCAACGAACCATGTAGTATGGATGGTGTGTGCATAGGAAACACTTTATTTGTTGTAGTCCTGTCCCATAGCTGACCATGGTGGTTAGCTACATACGTACCATCTACATGCATCTACCTACCTAATAACCATGAAGTGCCTAACCTATGAGATTTACTCACCTACATAGGTAGGGAGTGTGAAGGGTGAAATAGTACGGTTTACAGGATAGGTTACCCAGGTGGAGCCTTAGTAACTTGGTCGTGGTTCATCCACAACTGAGTCATTGTGGGTTCCCAATGGATGATGCACAAGTGGGTGCTAGATCACATACTCCCTTAGTAGGCATGTGGTATAAAAAAGACATGTTTAAGAGAAACCATCTTCAACAATATACCACATCTAAACGTGTGGCAAGACACAAATATAAGAATAGGGAAACATATTCGACAATAACATATGTTTAAGAGAAACCATCTTCAACAATATACCACATCTAAACCTATGGCAAGACACAAACATAAGAATAGGGAAACATATTCGACAATAACATATGTTTAAGAGAAACCATCTTCAACAATATACCCCATCTAAACATGTGGCAAGACACAAACATAGGATTAGGGAAACATATTCAAAAATCACATATGTTTAAGAGAAACCATCTTCAACAATATACCACATCTAAACATGTGGCAAGACACATACATAAGAATAGGGAAACATATTCCACAATAACATATGTTTAAGAGAAACCGTCTTCAACAATATACCACATCTAAACATGTGGCAAGACACATACATAAGAATAGGGAAACATATTCGACAATCACATATGTTTTAAGAGAAACCGTCTTCAACAATATACCACATCTAAACATGTGGCAAAACACAAACATAGGATTAGGGAAACATACTCAACAATCACATATGTTTAAGAGAAACCATCTTCAACAATATACCACATCTAAACATGTGGCAAGACACATACATAAGAATAGGGAAACATATTCAACAATAACATATGTTTAAGAGAAACCATCTTCAACAATATACCACATCTAAACATGTGGCAAGACACAAACATAGGATTAGGAAAACATATTTAACAATAACATCTGTCTTGAACATATGGCAAAACATGACACATAGATTTAACACCACATCTTCTACAACTTCAACCATTCATCTTACTTGAGCCGTTGATGTGATGCATAATGACCTCAGGGGAGGAACCTAGTGTAATCCAAGGGTGCCTTATACAGTGTAATTCCTGGGGGGCTTCACATAAGGGAACATGGGAGATTTTGGGTAATGTGATCTCAACCCTTGGTTGCTGTCCAAGAGCAACCCTCCTAGGAGACCCCGTGACATTCACAAAAATGCGAGGCTGAACTAAGGTATCACCTTGTCCCTTATTTTGGGAATCCCCACCCCCCAAGAGGCCCCATGACATTCACAAAATGCAAGGCTGAACTAAGGTACCACCTTGTCCCTTATTTTGGGAATCCCCACCCCCAGACCTGGGCTGCAACATACACAGAACCAATTACATTTTTTGAATTTTGTACCCAACACGATATAATATCTTTGGGGAATCCTCATCCATTCAAACCCATAGCTATAACTGGGCAAATATTGTACTGCATGAAATTGCAAAGATATACTGAAATAAGTCCAAGTTTGCATATATTGAACTTATCCGAAACTTTTAAAAAGAAATCTTAAAATTAAAAAAAAAAAACTCTTAAAAAATTTAGCACTGCTCAGAATACCATACATAAAATTATTTTAAAGAAAATTTCAGAAGAAAAAAGAGGTGAGGGGATTTGAAAAAACTAAACAACGACACCTTTTGCAAAGGAATTTTTTTTTCTTTCCCAAGAAAAAAGAGGCAAAGCGAGGTTTCTTTGAAAAAATGTGACTTTGAAAAAACTAAACACCCACACCTTTTGCAAAGGAAAACTTTTACTCTCCAGCAACACTAGAAGTTTCGTGCTGGTGCTTGACACAACATAAGACAAGGTTATTAAGGAAAAGTAAAAGGACCCCACCTGGTAAAATGAAGGCTCCAGCAGAGTCCAGCTGTGTTGGGCTGCTCCAAGTTCTGGTTCCCAATCTGGTTTCTGGGAATCTGACTACCAATTCAAAGTCACCAGTACCACTGGAGCTGGAAGCGGAACATTGTTACAGCCATCATCATCCCTTTGGAAGGTTCCCATTTCTTTTGTGGTACTTGGCCCCACAGTTTGATTTGTTTGTAGATCAGTGTTACTTGCAGTCTCGAATCTCTAGAAGTGTATAGTTAGTGCAGTTTGATTTGTTCGTAGAGCAGTGTTGCTTACAGTCTTGAATCTCTAGAAGTGCGCAGTTAGTGCAGTTACCAGTGCAGTTTGATTTGTTTGTGGAGTAGTGTTGCTTACAGTCTTGAATCTCTAGAAGTACGCAGTTAGTGCAGTTACCAGTGCAGTTTGATTTGTTTGTGGAGTAGTGTTGCTTACAGTCTTGAATCTCTAGAAGTGCACAGTTAGTGCAGTTACCAGTGCAGTTTGATTTGTTTGTGGAGTAGTGTTGCTTACAGTCTTGAATCTCTAGAAGTGCGCAGTTAGTGCAGTTACCAGTTGCATGAGATCAGATCTAGACATGGTTTGCAACAGGGTTTGCAAATGTTTTCTTTTCTCCTTAACTTGAATTGAAAGAATTCAAGGAACTTGGGCACAAAATCTTGTGCAGGTTTCAGACTAATTTTTTAAGCTACAATAATCAAGCTAACAACTATAAGAGCAACTCCAGCATATGCACTATATTTGAGGTAGTCTGAATATTTTGTCACATTCGAATTTAATGTTAATACTTGTCCCTCCTCCATCCCTAAATAGTAAATATTGAAACAATACACATTTATGTGTGAATTGGTTCAACATTGGTATCTATTTGGACACCCCACAACTTGACTTTAAAGTTTGCACAATCCTTGAATCTTCTTTGATAAAGGAAAGATGACTAAATTGGGGACATTACAAAAATTGGTTTTCAGGTAATTCAGAAAATGAGTTATACATGGTTAGTATATTGCAAGGCCACTTTGTCCCGGTAGATTATGACTTTTCACATGGATGGCGTTGATAGTTTTGATTCAATTGATGACATTACGAAGCAAAACTGGACAATATTGATGCACCATTTACATGGGTGAACTTGACTATACGGATAAAAGGGACAAATTGGATAAAATTAACATGGATGAAAACTTTCAAATAGATGAAGGTTTATGTGGCCATGTGAATGAAATTAGATGGCATGGATGAAATTCATGCTTAGATTACATTGACTATTCGGATGAATAAAAACCATCAAGATCCATATGGATGAAAATGACCACATGAATAGAATTGGACCATATTGTTGAACCTCATCAGATCAATGAAATCTATGACAGAGGGTGATATTAATCACTTGGAAGAAACTTGGGGCAATATGTGCTTGTGTCAATGACTAACAGAATATTCAGCATAAAGTAATTGGCCGTGTGGATAAAAACCTGATTACATCAGTAAACTGGTGACTTGAACAAATTGATCACATAGATGTAATATTGGCCTTATCGACGTCAATCTTAAGGATAATAGTCAATTCATCCATTAATGTGACTTCACAAATGTTGCTACATAGTAACTATATGGTCAATTACCTCAGTGTGACCAATATCATTCACTAACACAAATTTCATCCATCATCAAGTTCTTCTCACATCTGGGGCAATTCTCATCCATGACCATAATTTTATCCATGCAAAGTACAGCGCAATTGAGTGTCTAGAATAATTTCATCCAAAACATCATGTTCATTGATATGGTCATTTGTCATGCACATGGCACAAGTGACAAATTGCAATTCATTTGACTCCTTCATTGCTGAGATGGTATCATGTTTCATTCATGTTATCAAATCACATTTGTTGGACAATCTTTCTCCCTTTCTTTTTTTTCCCTTCCCAATATTCCTTCCTTTGGGTTCCTTCTCTTGGCAATAACTCCAATTCTGCGGGGGGCGGGGGCCGGGGGCGGGGGGCGGGC
>Ga0116231_10015024_pt1 | contig 10145 bp, 10 predicted proteins | sample S1TSphgellanicum_2_FD_89695 | JGI IMG/M metagenome (GOLD analysis project Ga0116231, IMG submission 89695) | Host-associated microbial communities from peat moss isolated from Minnesota, USA - S1T2_Fd - Sphagnum magellanicum MG | ecosystem: Host-associated > Plants > Peat moss > Unclassified... | reverse complement strand
CGCCGCCGTTCTTCGCTTCTCTGATGCCCACGCCGGCGCAGCAGGAAGAGGAGGCGCGTCGCCACGCGAGCCGGCCGGGCGGGCTGTTCTGGGATGGGAAGCGATTTTTCTACAGCTGAGGCCACACCCGAATCATGGCCATTTCGTTACGTTCTGTTATCGAAATGGTCCGTAGCGCGTGGGATTTCGGGGGAAGGGTTGGTCCGAGACCCGATCTCCACGCCGACCGCCATCACAGCCCGTGCTCCGGATCGACGCGATGGCGCAGCGTGCGGGCGGCGATGCCGACGCTGGCGAGCCGCTTGACCAGCGGGTCCGGCAGGACGGCGGGCGGCGGCGGGATTTGTGGCCGCAACCAGGCGAGCACCGACTCGAGCGGCAGCTTCGAGCCGAGCGCGATCACCCGCTGCTCGGAGGCATAGATATAGAGTGCCGGCAGATCGAGCGTGACGGCGGCTTCGCCGGCGCCGATGGCGACGCTGTCGGGTGGCTGGCGGGTTGAGACGATCAGGGCGATGCGCGGCGCGCCGGAGGCGAGGTAGCGCACCCGGCAGAGTCCGGTGCTGACCGTGAGGCCCGAGGGATCGGCCAGGGCGGCGCGGACCGGCGCCGGTCCCGCGGGCGGCGGCGGGCGGCAGCCGCCATAGGGGCTGCGCTGGGTTCCCTCCGCCTCGATCCGCGGGCCGTTGTCGTCGGGCAGGTTGGTGGCGAGCCAGGCGCGGAACCGGCGGACGGCGGGGCCGCAGGTGAGGCAGCCCGCCTCGGCGCCGGTCCGGTCGAGGACCTGATCGAGCGCGATGAGGTCGCCGGATGCGGCCTGATCGGTCCAGGCCAGGAAGGTGCGGCGCCAGGTCACGGCCATCCAGCCGGCCGGGACGGCGATGGCGAGGAGGACCATGGCGGCGATTCCGACCGCCATGAGGCGCTTGCGGCGCGCGCGGACCGGGGGCGCCGGATCCGGCGCGCGGGGCGCGGCGCCAGGCAGGACGAGGCCGATGGCGGCGAGCGCGTCCTCGGCGCGGGCGACCGGAAGCAGGCGGCAGGCGGCGGCGAGGCCGAGGGAGTCGAGCGCGGCGCTTGCGGCGGCTGCCGCCTCGGCGGGGACCATCACCCAGGGCCGGAGCGGGGCGAGGCCACGCAGCAATTCGGCGGACAGTTCCAGCTTGCGGGGGATCTCGTCGACCGGGCGGATGGCGAGGCCGGCATCCACCTCGCCGGTGGCCCACACGGCGGCGTCAGGCGCGACCCCGGACGTGGCCAGCCGGCCGTTTGCGTGCAGGGCATGGGCGAGGAAGGCGCCGAGTTGCCAGCTCAGCCCATCGGTGACGCGGGCGCCGACATCCATGCGGAACGCCTGGCCGCCCCAGACCCGTTCGATGATGCCGGTCGGCCGGCGGACGAATCCCTCGTAGTCGCGGCTGATCGGCAGCGCCACCGCCCGCCCGTCGAGACACACCACCGAGCGGATCTCCGGCGGTTCGGCGGTGAGGCGCTGGATCTCCGCCGGGCCCTCGGTGGTGCCGATATGGACGCGGGTGCGGCTCACACCAACACGAGGTCCGTCCCCGCGTCGCGCAGGCCGCGCACGATGTCGCTGTCGGTGGGTTCGATCAGTTGCAGCGCGAAGCCGGGTTCGTCGGGCAGCGCGAGTTTCGCGACCGGCAGGCCAGACCGGAGAACGAGCAGTGCGGCGGGCGGGGAATCCGCCCGCCAGGATTCCGGATCGATATCGATGCTGACATAGGTCTGCGCCGCGTCGGCGCGCGAGGCGGTGAGCCGGACGGTGAAGCCGGGGCCCTCCCGCCGGTCCAGCCCGCCCGAGGACGCCGCCGCCGCCGCGACGGCGCGCAATTGACCGACCCGCCCGACCAGCAACGCGAGACCGCGACGCAGGTCCGGGTCGGACGCGACCATCGCCTGTTGCGCGGGGGCGAGGCGGTGGGCGGGATCGGTCGCCCAGGCATAGAGATCGGCGAAGGACGGCCTTGGTTCGGAGCTTCGCTCGCGTTCGCGCAGCCCGGCCGCGAGGCTGGCGGCGATGAAATGGGCCTCGGCGTGGCGCTGCCCCTCGGCGCCGAGATCGGACCAGGCGACGCTCATGGCAGTGTCTCCTCAGGAGTGATGGCGTAGATTTGGGCGAACCGTGCCGCGAACACGCGTCGGTCCGCCTCAAGCTGGGCGTCCCACGCGGCGGGGCCGCGCCGGGCCAGCGCCGCCCGCGCCCGCGCCAGCCGCGCCGCCAGCACCGGCAGCGCGGGCGCGGCGGCGGCATGGCCGGCGACGAGATTGGGGCGCGACGCCGCATCGGGCTCGAACCCGGCGCGGGAGAGGCCCTGGAACGCCCGGCGCGCCCGCAGCATCAGCGCGGCGGCCTGGGGACCGCCCAGCGTCGGATCCGCCAGCACCGCTCCGAGCCGGGCGGGATCGGCCAGCACACCGGCCTCTTTCAGCGGCGTCAGGTCAAGCCCGCCCTCCAGCGCCACCAGCAGATGCACCGCCTCGATCCGGCCGGCGCGGGCCAGCAGATGCAGGCTCGCCAGCATCGCCCGCTCCAGATGCGCGGCCAGTTCGTCGGACCGCGCCTGCCAGGGCGTGTAGCCCGCCGGCGCGGCATCGCCCGGCGCCATCGAGGCCAGCACCCGCTCCGCCGCCGCGCGGCCGCCACGCCGCAGCGCCTCGCTGATCCGCGCCTGCACGGCGCCGAACACCGCGCGGCGCAGCAGCGAGAGCATCAGCCGCACGCCGCGCGGCCCCGCCTCCAGCAGCATCTCCAGCTCCGCCCGTTCGCGCGCGTTGAGCAGCTTGACCGCATCCGCCGGTGGTTCGGCCAGGGCGGCCAGCGGGTCGATCCCGTCGGCCACCTCGTCGGCGCCGATCACGCGGTGCCGGCCCGCCGCATCCGCCATCGCGCCGGGCGCGGCCGGCTCCACCTCGCCGGCCTCGGCATCGGTGCCCAGCGCCGCCGCCCGCGCCACGGCGACCGACGCCGCCGCGTGCTCCATCGCCTCGATCAGCAGCAGGAAGCCGCGTAGCGCGGAGGCGTAGGTGCGGAACTCCGGTTCCTCCGCCGCCAGCCAGAACGCCAGCACCGACTCGTCGTCGATGTCGTCGGTGGTGAAGCTTCGGCCCTGGGGCGCATGGCGGGCGGTGAGCCATCCCACCAGCACGTCCAGCCTGCGTTTCTCATGCACGGTGGGCAAATGCGGCGTGAGCCACGCATACACCGCGCGGGACAATTCGTTGGCGGTCTCCCCCGCCGCCGCGGCGCGCGGCGGGCCGGCGAGCAGCGCCTCGGCGCGCTCCAGCACGGCGGGGTAGCCGAGGGCGGAGACCAGGAACTCCATCAGCGCCACCAGCAGCGGCATGCGGCCATAGGAGATGGCGAACCGGCCATCGGGGTAGACGATCGTCACGCCGCCACCGTCGCTCTCCACCGGGACGGCCGCGCCGGGCGCGGGCCGCCGCGACCGAATCCACCCGGCATAGGCGCCGGCGCGGGCGAGGCTCACGCCCCAGAAGAACGACTCGAAGCGCCGGCGCGGGGCGAGGGCGGCGACCCGAAGCAGGTGGCACAGCTCCAGCAGCGGCGGGGCGTAGGCGCGCCCGACCACGAGCCCGAGCAGCGCCTGCCGCACGGCGGGCGTGAATTTGGGCGCCCCATCCACCGAGATGTCGGCGATCCCCTCCAGCAGCGCCGCCAGTTCCGCGCTGGGCGCCCCGTCCAGAAGGGCGCCGCCCCCCATCTCCATCCGCCGCCCGCCCCGCCGTTGATACGGCCGAAGCCTGCCACGGACGCATGGGCCAAGGCGAGCGGGGCACGCGCGCGGTTGGCGCGTTCGAATCACTCCGACTGGGCGCGGGGCAGCCATGGCCGCTCTCCGGTCAATTGCTGTTGGAAGCGGAAGCGCAACGCGGCCTCGCGCCCTTTCAGTTGCTCGGAGGGCGACAAGACCCAGTCGCGGCCGGTGATCGCGGTGCCGGCCGGCTCCGGCACGCCGACGATGGGGCGGCCGGAGGGAGCGGGCGCGCCCGGCAGCCCGTCGCGCAGGCGTTGCAGCACGGAACCGAGTGGGCCGGCGGGATTGCAGTCTGGCGTTTCGGCCCGCGCGGCGCCGGAGACGACGGCCGCGACGGCCAATGCGGCCAGACAAGACACGATGCGCATGGCGGACCCTCCTTGGAAAAGACGGCTACTGGACGACAGGGAGCCACGCTCCGGTGCCGGGCTGGGAGACCACCGGGGGACGGATCACGACGGGGACGGGGACGTAGACCGGGGTCGGGACATAGATCGGCGCGGGCGCGTGGATGCGGGCGGGCAAAGGTGTCGCCACCACCTCGTCGCTCTCCCCGATGGGGGGCGGTGCGACGATGATTGGGGCTGGCGTGGCCAGAGCGGAGGCGTCGATCACAACCGCCGGCTGGGCGCATGCGGCAAGGGCAAGGAGGGGGATCAGCGCCAGAATAAGGCGGCGGGTTCTGGCCCCCCGCCCCGGCCCTCCCCACGAGGGGGAGGGGGAAGAAAGCTGAACGGGAGCGGCCATGCGAACCTCCTATAGAGAGGGAGCGTCGCTCCCGGCCCTGCCATGGAAGGTTCGGCGGGATTTTCCGCCGGCCGGGTTCAGGCCGCCTTCGCGGCCAGCCCCGGCATCCAGACGCCCGGGCGGCCGCGCCTCGCGCCCGACGTCACCACGTTCTCCGCCACGATCTGCGCGGTCGCGGCCGACAGGGTCCAGCCGAGATGGCCGTGGCCGGTGTTGTAGAACACGCCGGGCAGTTTGCCCGGCCGCACGCGCGGCATCATGTTCGGCATCATCGGGCGCAGCCCGCTCCAGGGCACCACCTTGTCGGTGTTCACGCCGGGGAACAGGTCGCGGGTCCAGTCGATCAGCGGGCGGATGCGGTCGGCGCGGATGTCGCGGTTGGCGCCGTTGAACTCGGCGGTTCCGGCGACGCGGAAGCGGTTCGCGCCGAGCCGGCTGGTGACGATCTTCGCTTGGTCGTCCAGCAGGCTGACCCAGGGGGCGGCGTCGCGGCTGGCCGCGTCATCGAGCCCGACCGTGATCGAGTAGCCCTTCACCGGATAGACGTTCACCCGATCCCCCAGCATCGCGGCGAAATGCCGGCTGCCGATGCCCGCGCAGATCACCACGGCGTCAGACCGCAGAACCTCGGTCGCGGTGCCGCCGAGCGGCGACCAGCTGGTCTCGATGCCGCCATCGACCTTGCGGATCGTCTCGATCGACGCGTCGTTGATGAAGGTCGCGCCGCGCCGCACGCAGGCATCCGCGAGTCCACGGCAGAATTTGTGGATGTCGCCGGTGGAGTCCGACGGCGTGAAGAACCCGCCATGGTAGCTGCCATGCAGCGTCGGCTCGATGGCCTTGATCTCGTCGGGCGTCACGGCGCGGCGATCCAGCCCGCCCTCGGTCAGCAGCGCGTTCACCGCGGCGGCTTTCTCGTGGCTCGCGCGGTCGCGATACACATGCAGGATGCCGCGGCGCTGCAGGTCGAAATCGATGCCCTCGCGTTCGGCGATCGAGAAGAGATGTTCACGCGCGGCAATGGCGAGGCGGGTCGTCTCGATGGTGTTGGAGCGATAGCCGCCGATATGGCCGACGAATTCGGCCAGCCAGGAATATTTGTGCCAGCTGGGCTTGGGGTTCAGCAGCAGCGGCGCGTCACCGCGGAACATCCATTTCATCCCCTTCAGCATCGTCGCCCAGCTGTTCCACACCTCGGCGTTGCAGGCCGAGAGTTGGCCGCCATTGGCGAAGGAGGTCTCCATCGCCGGGTAGCGGTTGCGGTCGATGACCGTGACCGCGCAGCCGCGATCGAGCAGCGCATAGGCCGTGGTGACGCCGGTGATGCCGGCCCCGACGATGGTGACGTGCTGGGGAATGCTGGACATGACGGAGAGACCCTTTCGCCGCCCGGTTCGGGCGGCCTGACTCGGATGGACACATGAACCGGGGACGATCCCCGATCCGGCTGGTCCCCCCTCTGTCATCGGTGCCTGAGAGTTTACCCGCGCGCCTTGTGGCGCATCGGGCTTCCCCTTCGGCGGACGCCGCGAGGCGTCTCTCTCCAGAGTGTCTGGCCACGCGGTCCTTTTGCCTGAGAGTTTCCCGGGGGGTTGCTCCGTCGGCCCCGGTTCGGATTTTCATCCGCCCCGGCGTCTCCCGCGTCGCCGTAACGACGGCCGGGTGATACGCCCCGGCGATCGCCGGGAGGCATGACAGTTGCGGATGGCTGCACTACTGCTGCCGCCATGCGGGCGGAAACACGTGACATGGCGGCTCCGGAATTCGACGCGGCGTTCCGCGCGCGGATGCTGGAATTACTGCGCTGGCGGCGCGACGTTCGGCGCTTTCGCGCGACCGAGGTCTGCCCTGCCCTGCTGGACCGGTTGCTCGATATCGCCTGCCTCGCCCCGTCGGTCGGGCTCAGCCAGCCCTGGCGGTTCGTCACCGTGGACGATCCGCCGCGGCGGGCGGCGGTGCGGGCCAGTTTCGAGGCTTGCAATGCCGATGCGCTGGCCAACCAGGGCGGCGATCACGCGGCGCGATACGCGCGGCTCAAGCTCGCGGGCCTGGACGAGGCGCCCTGCCATCTCGCCGTGTTCGCGGAGACCGATCCCGCGCAGGGCCATGGCTTGGGGCGGCGGACGATGCCGGAGACGACGGCGTATTCAGCCGTGATGGCGGTCCATACGCTGTGGCTCGCGGCGCGGGCGGAGGGGCTGGGACTCGGCTGGGTGTCGATCCTGGATCCGGCCGCTGTGTCCTCGGCGCTGGATGTGCCGGCGGCGTGGCGGTTCATCGGGTATTTCTGCCTGGGCTATCCGCAGGCCGAAACCGACGCTCCGGAACTGGAACGCGCCGGCTGGGAACATCGCCGAAGCCCCGGCACGACGCGCCTGCGACGCTGAGGATGGGGCTGGAACCTCATGTCCAGACGATCGCGGGCGCGCTGCTGATCGAGGCCGCGTGCGGGTATCCCGACGCGCTGTATCGGGCGGTTGGGCACCCGGTCACCTGGATCGGCGGCGCCATCGGATGGCTGGACGGGCGGCTGAACACGCCACCGGTCGGCGGCGCGCGCGGACGGGCCATTGGGGCTTTCGGGCTGGCGATGCTGCTTTTGGGAGTCGGCATTGCCGGGTGGGAAGTGCAGTCCGTCGTGTTGCACGCGCTGCCGCGCGGCGCGGCGTTGCCGGTGCTGGCGCTGGTGGCCTCGACTCTGCTGGCCCAACGCAGCCTGTGGCAGCATGTTCGCGCGGTGGAGCACGGATTGCGAACCAGCCTCGATGCCGGGCGCGCCGCCGTGTCGCATATCGTCGGACGCAATCCCGCGAGCCTCGATTCGGCCGGCGTGGCGCGCGCGGCGATCGAGAGCCTGGCGGAGAATTTCTCCGACGGGGTCGTCGCCCCCGCGCTCTGGGGCGTGCTGCTGGGGCTGCCGGGGATCCTGCTCTACAAGGCGATCAACACGGCTGACAGCATGATCGGCCATCGCACGCCGAGGCACGCGGCGTTCGGCTGGGCGGCGGCGCGGCTGGACGATCTGGTCAACCTTCCCGCCTCGCGGCTCGCGGCCCTGCTGGTGACGGCGGCGGCGATGATGCGGGCCGATCCGGCGGGTGCCGCGCGGGCGGTGCGGCGCGACGCCCGGGCCCACCGCTCCCCCAACGCGGGCTGGCCCGAGGCGGCGATGGCCGGCGCGCTCGGCCTGCGTCTCGCCGGGCCGCGCGTCTATGGATCGGAGCGGGTCGAGGATGGCTGGATGGGCGACGGGCGGCCGGAAGCGACGGCGGACGATATCGCCGCCGCGCTGCGGCTTTATCGGCTGGCCTGCGGACTGGGCGGCGCGCTGGCGATCGGCGGCGCGGCGTTGGCGCTTTGAGGCCGCTCAGGGGCGCGGCGCGATCCGCCCGACGCGGCGGACCAGCGCGTCCCGCGCGGCGGCGGCATCGCGGCCGAGGCGGATCAGTGCCGGAATCTGTCCGGGGCGGCGGATGATGGAGCCCGCCACCCGCCAGATGCCGATGGCCCCGCGCTGATCGAGCGCCGCGAGGGCGGCTGGCGGAAGGTCCCGCTTGGCCGGATCGCAGATCGCGCGCAGGACCGCGAACGGGATTCCATTGCGCGCGGCGACCCGCGCCACCGCGCCGCTCTCCAGATCGACGGCACAGGCCATGCCGGAGCGCCAGAGCGCGGATTTCTCCGCTGCCGTCACCACCACGGAATCGGTCGCGACGAGCAAACCGCCGAACCAACCGCCGATGGTGTCGGACAGCGCGGGATCCGTCCTGTAGGTCACGCCATGCTCGACGACGGCTAGGGGAACGACGATGTCGCCGGGCTTCAGCGCGGGGTCGAGCCCGCCGGCGAGGCCGAAGCTGAGCAGCGCGGTGGCGCCCCGGGCGACGAGGTTTTCGGCCGATCGTTCCGCGCCGGATGGTGTGCCGCCGCCGGCTTGAACGTCACCCAACGGATGGGCGATCCGGGCTTCGGCCGTTAGCCCCGTGACAATGCCAAGCCGCATTCAGGAGGTGGCTTTTCTTCTCCCCTCCCCTTGCGGGAGGGGCCGGGGGAGGGGGGCAACTCCGCGATCTCGCCGCGTCCACCCCTCACCCCAACCCTCTCCCGCAAGGGGAGAGGGGGCGGAACGCGCCTGCGGCGCGCTCCCTGGAGGGTTAATACTCGCCAACGAAATCCTGCTTGCCGATGTCCACGCCGTTGTGGCGCAGGATGTCGTAGGCGGTGGTGCAATGGAACAGGATCTGCGGGATCGCCCAATGGATCAGATAGCGCTCGCCGGTGAAGTGCAGGTCGCCTCGCCGCAGCGTGATCGTGATCTCGCGTTCCTCCGACCCGTCGATCTGTTCGGACGTGAAGGTCGCGATCAGCGCGAGCGTCTTGGCGATCCGCTCGCGCAGTTCAGCGAGGGTGGTCTCCGTGTCGGCGTAAGCGGGGATCTCCACGCCGGCCAGGCGGCACACCGCGCCCTTCGCCATGTCGGTGGCGATCTGCACCTGCCGGCTCAGCGGGAACATGTCACAGGCCAGCCGCGACGCGGCCAGCACCGCCGGATCGACCGATTTCGCCGCCGCGAACGCCTCGCCCTTCTCCAGCACGGCGCTCAGCGAACCGAGCATCTGCGTGAACAACGGCACCGAGGCAGCATACATCGACAGCGCCATTACAGACGTCCCCCTCTGCGGCCTGCCATCGCCCCGAGGCGAAGACGCAGCGCGTTCAGCTTGATGAAGCCCTGCGCGTCGAACTGGTCGTAGGCGCCCTGATCCTCCTCGAAGGTGACGACCTTCATGGAATACAGGCTGTTGGGGCTCTCGCGCCCGATCACCGACACGTTGCCCTTGTAGAGCTTGAGGCGGACGCGCCCGGTCACGGAATGCTGGCTCTCGTCGATCAGCGCCTGGAGCATCCGTCGCTCGGGGCTGAACCAGAAGCCGTTGTAGATCAGTTCGGCATAGCGCGGCATGAGACTGTCCTTGAGGTGGCAGGCCTCGCGGTCCAGGGTGATGCTCTCGATGCCGCGATGCGCCGCCAGCAGGATCGTGCCGCCCGGCGTCTCGTAGATGCCGCGCGACTTCATGCCGACGAACCTGTTCTCGACCAGATCGAGCCGGCCGATGCCGTTGGCTTTCCCCAACGCGTTGAGCCTGGTGAGCAGCGTCGCCGGAGACAGCGCCTCGCCATCGATCGCGACCGGGTCGCCATGGGCGAAATCAATCGAGATGACAGTCGCCTTGTCCGGCGCGTCCTCCGGACGGATGGTGCGCTGATAGACGATCTCGTCGGCCTCGATGGCCGGATCCTCAAGGATTTTTCCCTCCGAGGACGAGTGCAGCAGGTTCGCGTCCACCGAGAACGGCGCGTCGCCGCGCTTGTCCTTGGCGATGGGGATCTGGTTCTGCTCGGCGAACTCGAGGAGTTTGGTGCGGCTGGTGAGGTCCCACTCGCGCCAGGGGGCGATGACTTTTACGGCGGGGTTGAGGGCGTAGTAGCTGAGCTCGAAGCGGACCTGGTCGTTGCCCTTGCCGGTGGCGCCGTGGGCGACGGCGTCGGCCCCGGTGGCCTCGGCGATTTCGATCTGGCGCTGGGCGATCAGCGGGCGGG
>Ga0116231_10015023_pt1 | contig 10146 bp, 5 predicted proteins | sample S1TSphgellanicum_2_FD_89695 | JGI IMG/M metagenome (GOLD analysis project Ga0116231, IMG submission 89695) | Host-associated microbial communities from peat moss isolated from Minnesota, USA - S1T2_Fd - Sphagnum magellanicum MG | ecosystem: Host-associated > Plants > Peat moss > Unclassified... | reverse complement strand
TTCTACACCCCTCCCACTTCACAAAGTTTAAGGGGGATGTTTAACATTCTCCCTTGCCCCTCTTTGGACTCATTTGTTGAATCAAACTATTGGCATTCATGTCCATACACCAATAAGCCAAGTGGAAACATGTTGAGGAATAATGTAATGTTTATTAGGATAGTATGTCCAAATGCCTTCAACTCATTACAAACAGCCCAGGTGTAGACATGAACTTGGTGAGGCGCTAATCATCGCGTAAGGAGCTGTGTTTAGTGCATTTTGAAGCTTGTCTTTGCAAATTGCACCCTATATGATTTGCGCAAGATTGCATAATGCAAATTTGCTTGCTCTGCATGTTTTGCAAAAGGATTTATGTATCTTTTACTCTGCAGGTTTTGCTGTCTTACACCAATTTCAAACCCAACACGTTTCCCAAAATGAGAATACCTGTCATCAGCACAACTTTTTGCAGTGAATGACAATAATCTGGTTGGTTCACCTTTATTAGGGCCACAGTTACCGAGCACCCACCAGTGCACCATCCACTGGATGCCTGTTATGACTTAGTTGTGGATGATCCTCAACTGAGTTCCTACCCCATTTCATCTTGGTAACCCATTCTAAAAGAAGCAGGTCTAACATATAGACAGGTAGGTAACAAAATAGGGTACTACAAGGTACGTAGATAGTTTATACATAGTAATTAGGGGCTGTTTTAACTACCTACCTAGTTGATAGGTAGTAAATAAACCAACTGAGCTAACCACCATGGTTAGCTAGGTAACTGGAACTCAACAGAAAACTGTTTCCTGATCACATATCATCCATCCTTGCTGGTGCAGTGCTGGGTGCTGGTTCACTGTGGCCCTTTAAAAGTAGGGTCGAACCAATTGTGACCTGTGACAAAACCATGCAACTTCACACAAGGTTGAACATTGGCAATTAATAAAAGCACTGGACAACCCTTGTCAAGGGCTATTTAGTATCTTCCATGAACTTGGCTAAGATTTTTGAGTTCTCAATTCTTGTGAAGGACAATGAGAGTTCCACCCAGTGTTGGGCGGTTCTCACCAAATTTTGAGAACCATTTGGTTTTGGTTCTCACAGGAGTTTTCGAGAATCAGACCAATTTTTGAAAATAAATTATTTTACAGTCAGTGAGAACCAGATCGACTATAATTTTTTTTTAAAAATTCATTTTGTCTGGTTCTCACAAATAAAATAACAACCAGTTTTCAAACTCAATTCTCCCAATCCAGTTATCTAATGCAGAATGCAAGGAAATAAGAAAGGAAGGAATTTTTTTTTAAAAAAAAATCTTTCTTTTGATTTCAATTTCAAATTAAAATTTTCAATTAGAATGAAAGAGACTTGTGTGTGTGGGCATGAGATGAGGGGCGGAGTCTCATTACTGAGTCGTCGTGTGGGTTGCTTGCTTTGCTGTGGAGGTGAGAGGGTTGCTGGGAACTGGGAATGATGAACAGTTCGAAGGGGAAGAGCAGAGGGAATTTAATGAGGAAAAGTGTTGTAGCAATGAAATCGACCAGCAACAGCTGTCATGAATGATACTTTACCTACGTCGCTTGTCAAGCCCTGCCGGTTTACTTCGGCTCCTGTTTAGGAGGCCTAAGTGTATCCCTACCTTTGAGAACAGAATCTAGGTTCCTGGGGAGAACCTTTCCGGTTCTCCAATTTTTTAAAAAAAGCATAGGAGGTGATTCTCATGATCGATTCTCGTGCATTTGAGAACCTGGATTCAGTTCTCTATCCGGTTCTCACATGTACAAGTATCAACTGGTTCTCACTTGGAGAACTGGACTGAGAACCAGTTCAAGAAGCAGGTGAGGGTTCAAGAATCACCCAACAGTGGAAAAAACAGGATTCTCTTCTATACCCTGCTCAAAAGGAGTTGGTTGAAGACAATTGCATTCTACAACATATTCCCAAGTATGCCTGCAAATGTTTTTCCAAAGCTTTTTCACATGTGCCACCAATGGTTTTCCCAGTGACGTTTCTAATGTTCATAACAATGTCGATCTCAAATAAATTCAAAAGTTTTAAATTCTGAAAATTTTAGCATTAGAACTGAGATCTTGCCACTAATCATTTTTTCATAATATATAGTGGGCAAATGATTCACACCACCAAAAGCATACCAAGAGGGCACCAACAGGCTCAACCATGCCCATTTCTTTAGATGTAGAATAATAACTATTATCAGTAAACAACCAAGCTAAAGCTTGTGAGAAGTACTATCAATTGTAACATGAATGCAACTTGGGCCCATGACATCAATTAGAAGGAGATATGATGACCTCATCCACATACACACACTCTATACATAAATATATTTATGCTTTTATTATTTAAGTTTCTAAGGAACTTTTTCCTAATATGTCCCTCTCATAATGAAGGACTACTGAATTTTCTTGCCAAGAGGTAAAAGGAGTAGACATTAGACCACCGTTGAAGGAAAATGGGGCTTCAATTCTAAGGATATCCATCAAATGCAAAGAATTATCTGATAGCTTCTCATCAACATCCTTTATTAAATTTTTCCACAGTACCAAAATGCACCCAAAGTAAACTGTGACTGAGAACAGCTGTCTTTGTAAATTTTTTGTGTTGAAAATGGTCATATGGTGATTTAAATATCTTCCATGTGGACAATCTGGATCTAGCAACCATTTATTCCCATTAGGAGAAGGATAGGGGTGTGTTCCAATTGTTTATTTTCAGTTTTATTTCAATAAAGTTGTCAGTAAAGTCCCGTGGTAAGGGGGCGAGTTTGGCGAAGTTTGATCCTGATAAGGCATGAAATCCGGAACAGCGCTGAATTTTTTACAAGCGAAATTAAGGGGGAGCGAAACTGGATTTTGCTCTGATTTTGGTGCAAAAACTAATTTCGTCCCTTATCTTTCCCTTGTACTCTATACATAAATATCTTTCCCTTGTCTTGCGTGCCTGCATTACTGCTGCTACATTTTCAATGCTCTGACATGTATTATTGTTATAATTATTCTCAAACCACGTGCATCTAATCCTGAATTTTAACATTTGATGCTTTAATGAAATTTCATTACTGTACACATAACAGTGCCTAAGGGTTAAAAGAGGAGTTAGGGGATGAAAGAAGGGCCAGAAACGGGATGACTTTACGGATTTCTTTATTAATGTGAAGCTTTTCTCATTCCAGATTAATAAAGAAATACAGATTTTCACCCAATGTCCTAACGCAAAATTTACCGTACAGAATACCAAAATAGTCAAGCTTTGGAACAGCTCTACCATGGGGTGGAAAGGGTAGGCAGCCTATGGGAAGGCTAGTTGGCCTAGGCTGAAAATTTTAAGTAGGCTAGGGAAAAGTCTATGTGTTCGGGAAACCAATATGTGGCCCCCTTGCAAGCCCTTTTACATACTTATACTTCTTGCACGGGTATTTTATCTTTAAGAACTTAAATATTCCCAATCTTGGATCCAACGGCACTCAATTTGTATCATACAATATCTTGGATTTTAATTCAAACTCATTAATCATGTCGTCCCTGCCCATACTTGGTATTAGCCTTACATTAATGTTTCTCACCCCTATTCCTATTTATTTACACATCGCAAGCCAAAAATAACTTAGGTCAAAATAATTTTAAATAGTTTAAGATGAAATAACTTAGAATATTCGGTAATAATATAAAATGATTTAGGTTGAAATAATGTAAAATAATAAAAAATACCCTTGAATAACCTAGGGTACAATAGCTTAAAATAATAAAATATAATTTAAAATAAACTAGTTTTAAAAAGTTGAAAATAACTTAGGATAGAATAACCTATGTATAATATTAACCTAGGAATAGCTTAAAAAATTTTAAAATAATCTAAGGTAGAATAACTTATGTATATTAGCTTAAGAATAGTCAATAATAAACTAAGGTAGAATAACATGTGTATACTAATTTAGGATTAGCCAATGGCAACTTAAACATAACCTACAAATAATAGCTTACATTAGCTTACAAATAACTTGAAAATCTAGCCTATAATAATCTACACATAACATAGTACTAGAAATAACTAAGATTAATTTTTAAATTATTTTATAGTAGTTTAAGAATAGTTGAAAACCAATTTACATTAACTTAAGAATAGTTTAGAATAGCGTACCTTAACTTGAAAATAACATAAAATTAATTTAAGGAACCTAGCTTATGGTAGGCCTATGATAGCTTACACATAGCTTAGGGTAGCCTACATTAAGTTCCTAAGAATAATCTAGAATAGCCTATCAATATTTTAAGCAATGTAGGTATGTAATGCAAGGTAACAAAGTAATATACATAGGAAACATACTTAAGTAGGTTAAAAAAAATGTGCATAATAATATGTGATGACATATAATTTTGTCCAATGGTTAAAAATTTGCTCTTAAGCATGGAGGTGAAGGGAAATGAAAGGAAGTGAAGTCAAACCTTCACACTTTGCACTTTAAATTGGTGAATTGGTGAGTTCAATTCCTAATTTAAATTAAATGTTTTAGCGTAAGGTTTCTTTACTTAGCCTTGATAATTTAATCTAGGTTCTTAAATGCTTAATTTTAAGTTCTTAGTTTAACATAGATTCCTAGGTGCTTAACCTAGTTCTTAAGTTTAGTATGGGTTTCTAATTTAAATTAAATGACCTAGCTAAGAGTTTTTTAACTTAGTTTAAATATATTAGTTTAAGTTCCTAGGTGCTAAATTTAAGGTTCTTAAATTAGCATAGGTTTTTAACTTAATTTAATTTCTTAACCTATTTTAAGGTCTTTAGCTTAACCCAAGTGCTTAACCTCAAGGGTTTTTGGCTTAATTTAGTTTAACCTAACTTAATTTAGGTTTTTAGATGTTATTTCGAACACCATCTTCACATGACAAATGGACTTCATTCATATATTCTCATCCATAACTTCTGGTTAACTCCAAGTTTCTTTTTAATTAACTTTCAATTCACTTCTAATTAATTCATTATTCACTTATAGTTCATTTTTAATTCATTTTTAATCCACTATATGTTAACTTTTAATTGATTCATAATTATCTCATAGTTAATTTTTAGTTCACTTTTAATTAAATTTAGGTTAATTCATATTTCACTTATAATTGGGAAGCCTCTCAAAAAGTTTTGTTGGTCAATGTGCACATTGGAAACCTTGATGGAAGCTTTTTTGAGTTAGGTCCCCAAAAAAGTATAAATAGAAGTATGACCTCCCATTATCTTTCTAAATCTATTTAACACTAGTTTAAAATATGATCTTGTTTTATAACCTTGTTTGTTCATTTGGTTTATGTTTGTTTATTTCATTGCAATAAAAAATATGTTTATACTTTGGTCTTGCACACCTTGTGTTTTTGGTTTTAACTTTTTGTTTTGTGTTTTGGATTTAAACTTAGACCTATCCTTTGATCATCTATCTGAATAGTTTTCGTGCTCATAATAGGTGTTTAGCTTAATTTGAATTTTTAACTTAACTAAATTCCTAAATTATCTTAACCTATGTTTTTAACCTAATGTAAGTCTAGACTAATAGGTAACCCAATAAATTAACTATTAATGAATTTGATTACCTATTAATGAATTCATTCATCCAAAATCATTAATCCATGTTTGTAAAAGGGTTGGCCAATTTCACCATGGTTAATTTGTTTAAGTTCTTTCAAAATTTAATAAAATACATCATGAATTTTGTTGCATCTCCTTATAATGAATGTTTATAATCTAAAATTTTATATCATCACACCTACATATGTAACGAATTTTGGGGTTGTATTTTGACATTTTTCCAAGACTTTTTTAAAGTGATATAGGCAATTTACAATTATTGGCTATATTTTGGTGCTTTCAATTTTAGTATTTTTTAGGAAATTTTACTTGTAAATTATAGTGCTAAGCATCCATACAAATACATTCACTAGTTTTAGGAGCCTCTTAAGGGGGTGAACACTCCTTAAAACAACAATTTTGCATATTTGAAAAATCATAAGGGAAACACAACAATTTGGATTGTCAAACTTTTTTGGAAATAAGTTTCATTACTTAAAAATTTCAATGTTCAAAGTTTGATGCAAATTAATGATGTTTCAAAAGTGATAAAACATTGAAAACTTTGAGATGTATATAGTTTTTGAAAATCTTTAAATTTTTTTATCAAATGTGCATCATTTTTTATCAAAATTGTAAAGGATTCTAATATTGATAATTAAAAAGTGCAAAAGGAGTTAAATTTATGAAATTCATTTTTATAACACATTTGAACACCTTTAGTTCAAACTTGTTTTTGGCTTTGAAAATCATATAAATTGTGAAAATATGTTTTTATCAAAAATCATTTTTATGTGATAAAAACATGAATGCATAATTTACATAACATATAATCAAATTGAAATATAAAATATTTAAATATAAAACATAGCTATAAATTAGACGTGAAAAATGTAAAAATTAAGTTAATAAACTAATTACATATGAAGGGTAAAAAATACTATGATGGATTTATTTAGATGTCACAAAGGCACAATTTTCTGGGTTAGATACATATTATTGATTAAACCCATATGCAAGTTGAGAATTCCAACAAAAATTGATTCAAATAAGTGAAATTGATTTCTTTCCCTTTCTAAGTTTCAAATAATTACACCAATAACATTAATATTGAATGAAAGATGGACTTCATAATATAGGTAATTCCTAAGTCATGCAATCCTTAAAAAAATGTGTTATGGACACATTGTTTATAAGAAAATTGAAGATGTTTTTCACAAATTTGGGACATGTTATACTTTCAAGGGTTATGACATTTGAAATTAAAGTTTTTGGAAAAATTGATTTATATGATGGACTTTATAATTGCTTACTATGTGTAGTAATGGGTGAAAGCACATTAAGAGGAATATTTTTTGGCATATGTGGAATCCATACTAATGTTAAAATCAAAGTCCATTTTACATTATAGTAAACAAAATTATATTGCACAAGTCATATGACAAGGCTAAACAAAAAAAAAATTATTTCTAAATTTTATCAATTATAGATAATTATATTAAAAATTCATATTAAAAAAAATGAAAAGTTGAATTATTAATTCAAATGATTAAAAAAAATTATTAAAAAAAATCCATATTTCAATATATATTTCAATTTATGGTTTTCAAAAGATTTCAAGATTATTTTGCTTTGTATCAATGAGGATTAATTTTTGATTAATCCCTTTTAGCACATTAATAGACTATCAAACATATTTCAACACAACATTTACAATATTTGTCATTCACCTAATTCTCAACATGAGACTTTACACTCTTTTGGGATAGGATCACCCACATGCCTAAAGTTGAATATTTATGTGAAAATTACACCGCAAGGGAGTTGATCACATGCGCCTAAAGATTTTCCCTTATGGGGATCACTCACCAAGGATTATAAAGTTTCCACAATGGTATTCACAATAATCACCACATTTTATTTTTTCAAGGCTTTTTATTCACATATGATATTTCTACAAGTCTTGATAAAAATTAACATGAAATTATTGAATGCAAATTATGAGCCAAAAGTTCCAATTTCTACCCCTTATATAGTTGAAGGAAAAAAGTGGATGAATAGTCAACCACATTCATCTATGTCTATTCTCCATGTATTAAACCAATTATCACATGCCACTGATAACTTTTTATCCTTCTATAAATAGATTTTACATTTTTTGGAGTCTAGGTTTTGGTCAAGTTCACATACTTAACCTTCCATTATTACAAACCTAAAATAGTTATTTAAATTATTCTTACTCAACCCTTATGCCTCTAGTCAAAAGATTCTCCTTGAAAGGCCCATGAGGCTCATTATTTTATTCCACATTTTTATCCATATTATTACCCCAAAAAATATTATTATTATTTGCAATTACTAGTAATTATTTTGTTGTCACACGATCACACTATCTTTCATGTTAAAAAAATCATTTAATTAAACATTTTAGTAAATGTAATCAATCCATAATCATATGATATGGATTGTGATGTTGGGTTTTTGGCATTTCAAAAGTCCAATATGTTATGGTAACTCAAAATCTATTCATGAAATTCATACAATGTGATTGTATCATATATAATATTATTTCTGAATACTTTTCACATATTATTCATTTATATTTTGTTCCATGGCCCATGATTGATAATCCAACAAGTTGTGATAAGATTATGTATTCCACCTTAGTGTGTTTTTACCTTAATAATCCAAAATTTTCAAAGTTCATCACATATTCAAAAAAAAAAATTCATGACCAAAACTAAATGGAGGTGTTAAAAAAGGTTGAAACTAAAGCATCATTAATTTGGACATGAAAAAATATGCCAACTTTAATATCATTTCAAAGTTTTTTGGTTTTTGTCTAGTTTTCTACATTCAAAAATACACTAGAAAATCTCTGAAAATGAACTTTGCAATGGTCATTTTTGATCCAACCTAATGTGCTTTTAGCTTAAATGTCACAAGTCACATTTAATGCTTGGAAAAAAAAAAATTACCTTGATGTTTGTAGTTCCTAAGATTGTGAATACACCCATAAAAACTGAGAAAATTTAACATTTATCCCTAGGAAAATTTAGCCAAATATTGTTGTAAACTATGTATGAAATACAAAACTTCAATTGACCTTTGAATTTTTATTTTTGGCTACACACTAAAAACCACATATAGAAATGTATAGGGATTTTAACCTTTTTTTTCTGCTCTCAATTCTAGAGATTCAAAACCTCCAAAATCAATTCATTTTTGAATTTCTAATTTCACTTTCTGGCAAGTAAGAAATAGGCTGCTACCTACCCAATACTCACCAAGTGCCTTAGCTACTTCACTATGTACATAGTAACCATTTACATTACCTACCTACCTAGTGACCTCTGATACTTACGAACATACATAAGCACTTACCTGGAGTCAGTGAGTGTGAAGTGGAGTAGAGAGTTGACACGATAGTAGGACCTTGAAGGTAACTGAGCTGGGGACGAACAACAGAGTCATACGGGGCTTCCAATGGATGGTGCGTTGGTGAGTAAGTGCTGCGTCACATAATCCCAAAGGATTCGATCATTCACTAGAGCCTGTTGATGGCGTGGTAGAAACTCCTACTTGTCACCATTGGGGTCGCCGCCTGGTGGTCCCGATATAGGAGTTGATGCGGCCTTATATAGAATTCTAGAAGGACGTTGGTGTACATTCGAGCAGTTCTCGCCAACTATTCTTTTTCCAACGGTACCATTAAGGGGCGTGCCTTCAAAGGTCACAAGGTCTTCATGGTTGCGACGGACACCTTAAACTTCAAATCTAACAAGATTTTCGTGATTACTAGGAAACCCTTCACTTTGTTGGCCGTGTGCGATGATGATGACGACGCTAGGTGCAGCTTGGACATCCACAGTATCATTAACCTGCACTACTGGCAACTCGTCTCCTGACTCTGCTCTCTTGGAATTAGAAAGGCGTGAGTGAGGCTCGGCGCTTCCCGGCTCGTCTTCAAAGATCGGAAGGTTTTCATAATTGCCAGGAACAAGTTCAAGTTCAAAGCTCCGAAGATTTTCGTGATTAGGAGGAACGTCTTCACTTTGTCGGCCGTACGTAACCATGGTGATGGTGGCTGGTGCTTGGACACCTACAGTATTATTTACCTGCGCTACTGGCAACTCATCTGCTGACTCCGCTCTCTTGGGATTAGAAAGGCGTGAGTGAGGATCGACGCTTCCAGGTACACGTAATCTGACCGCAGCGACCTGCAGTTGTGTTCCGTCCAAAACTGCCATGATCAGCAAAGCAACAATTACTATCAGCGCCATGCTAATTATTGCTAGTACGATCAGGATTCTGGTCACTACCTAACTGAAACAGTCGAGTTGTGAGTGAAGAGCTGGATTTGCAACTATGAAAACACTGGTGATGGTCGACTGATCTGAGCTGCCAGAAACATTGATCAAAGGGAGCGGTGTAAAGACAGTTTTTGTAGCTCTATGGCTTTGCTGGTTTAACCAATCGAAGGTGTGTCTAATGGGTGAGATGATTTATCAGCCAGCCTTGAACTATCACTTCCGTCCTGCGAGCTCAAGTCAGGGGTGATGCATATGCATCGATCTTTGAAACTAAACGAAT
>Ga0116231_10015022_pt1 | contig 10147 bp, 5 predicted proteins | sample S1TSphgellanicum_2_FD_89695 | JGI IMG/M metagenome (GOLD analysis project Ga0116231, IMG submission 89695) | Host-associated microbial communities from peat moss isolated from Minnesota, USA - S1T2_Fd - Sphagnum magellanicum MG | ecosystem: Host-associated > Plants > Peat moss > Unclassified... | reverse complement strand
TTAGCCTAAGCTTTTTTTTTTTTTTTTTATTTTTTTTTTTTTTTGGGCAATATCACTCATAATAAATAATTCCCATTTAAAGAATTTACTAGACCTGGGCTTGCATTTCAACCCAACCTTCCTGACACAAGGTGGTAACTGGGGTTGGGGTTCCTTGACTTTGGAAGAAGAAAGAATAATTAAGAAGAAATCAAGCATTTAGGTACAAAGGAGAGAGAAGATGCTTGTCTTGTATAACAAGTAACTACATGGGAGGGTAAGGTTTTTCTTTCTTTCTTTTTTGTTTCTTTAGTACTAGTAGCCTAGATGAGAAGCTTTCTTCTTCTTCCTCCCAAAGGGGACTTACAATGCACGAGACCCAAGATCAAAGAATGAAAGTAGAGTTGGAGTTTTGAGTGTCAAGCTTGCTCTAATTAAGGCCCACTTTAGATGATGGGTTTTCCTTGGGTCCAAATTCCTAAGAACCAATTTGGACTCATTTGAAGCAAATTGAATCCTTGAGTTAAACCCAGGTTTGGTTTGGACCTTGGCTTGCATCTTGGTTCTTCAAATCATGAGCTCTCTCTCCCTTTTTAGCTCCATTTTTTCTGGGTCCAAAATTGATTGCCTTTCAAAATGGTGCCATGTATGTTTAGCCTTGATTTGCCACTTGTTCCCTTTCAAAATGGTGCCACATATGTTTAGCCTTGATTTGCCACTTTTTGGTCTCAGACTCTCTCATCTAAAGGTTGTGGCTCCAATTTATGGTTCTCAACCAATAGGGTTACTCTATTTCATTGAACTCTGGACCCTTAGTAGACCCTCATCTAAAGTGGACCCTAAACCCTAAGGCCCACTTTAGATGGGTCCAGGGTCCAAATCCCTAGGAACCAATTTGGACTCATTTGCAGCAAATTGAGTCCTTGAGTTGGACCCTACATTGAACCCAAGCTTTGCATCTTGGTTCTCTAAATCATGAGCTCTCCATTGAGCTCTTCATTCTTTTTTGGCGAGGGGGGAGGGGAAGGGGAAGGGTTTGAACCAATTGATTTAGGGCCAAAATTGGAGGTATTTTGGCACAATTTTAGCCTCCATTTGCCACTTTTTGGTTTCTAAAATCCCGTGGGTCCAATTTATGGCTCTCAGCCAATCATATAATTATTCTATTTTAGCCAATGAGAGTTTGGAATCAGCCACTCACTTAGTAAAACTGGACTTTTCCAGAACTCTTTTTAACCTTGTCTGTATATACAGACAAGGTTTATTTATAGTCTTAGTGCATAAGATGCTCACACACAAACACACTTTCTGTGGAATAGGCTTGTGCCTTGGGGTGAAAAAAATAGCCTAGTTTTAGAAAAAAAAGGGTGGAATTCTTTTGAGGAGTCAACAACAACTTTAGTAAATTGCCACTTAAATAGGTGTAATGTAATAACCTCGTGGGCTTGTGCATATGTGCAAAGGAAAACAAAACCAATTGGGTTTATGCATTTGTTTCAAATCCATAGGCAAATTGTGTTTTTTAATTTTAGCAATTTGCCTTAGTGAACTAGTAGTACTTGCATGTTGCATGCCAAAGAAAGGAGGAGCTATTTTTTAACTAAGAATTTGGTGCTTTCAACACATCATCTAGTATTATCTATTCTCTCAGATTTTTACTTGGTGCACAAACCTTAACAATTAATTTTGCATGCAAATTTCAACCTCCTTGCAACCTCCTCCAAGTAGGCTATGCAGAATTAAGACACGGGGTTCTGGCACATCTATCTATGAAGCAACCTAGTTTGTTTGTTTTGTATTGTTTTTTACCAATGAGATCCACTGAATCGGGATGCTTCAGATTGTGTTCTTGGCCTCTTTGGAAACTCTCGAGGAGGAGGAGGAGGGGTGCGTCAGCTTGGTTCCATGCTGTTTGGACTTGCGGTGCAAAAGTTCTTGAATATTGAATTTTTTTCACTGAAAATTAAATTAAATCATAGGTGAAATTTTGGAGGAATTGGAAATTGCCTTTGGTGTTGTTGGAAAGATATTGATGAGCAGGATTTAATGGAATTTATTTGGTAAGATTTGGATTCAGAATGTGGGAGATATTGATTTTGAAGTGATTTTTACAGCTGAAAATTCAAATAAATTCCAAAAAAACCAGGTTTTGGAAAGAAAAATCAGTTGAGAGTGTGGGGTAGCACTTGAAGGCTGGTCACTCAATTCAAGAACGATTTCCTTTCATATTTGGCTGTTCAAAAAAGCGATACGTATATGACAAAACAATGTTCACATGTTGAGTTTCCCTATTTTGTAATGGGTTCAGACATGGGCCAACGGCACAGGTCCCACTAGTTACTTGTGATGTTTACTTTTTATATAAGATTTCGGTGAAAGCAGTAGGTAAGTAAGTAGGTAGGTAGGTAGGTACCAGGTTTTTGTAGGTTTTTTTTAGGTTTGAAGGTAAGCATTTACTCTTTTTTTTGAGAAGGTGGCAGCTAAGTTGTCTTTCTTTCTCAGTAAGTGGTCACATTCAATGGGCTTGTACCATTTGGGTACCTTCACAATCTTCAATCTTGAGGTGTTGTGTAGATTGGCGGTAAGTATGTGACCCACTTTCCACACCATTGGTGAATTTGTTTTTGGCTATGTCAACTTTATTAACTCCTTTTATGGGAGATGTGTCAATCATCTCCTATTTTTAGGAGCTGTCAGAGTGGAAAGAATTATGATCGTTGGATAGATGAAGCATTATTATTATGATAACATTATGATGAACCCCGGTAAAACTTCATTAAACAAAGCACCCAGTCAAGGAAGGACAAAGAGAAGGGATTCAAGGGACCCAGCCCAAAAAACCAAAAGGGTTTGAGTTATTAGAGTTATTATTGGCAAAGTCACCCTGTCGTCACCCTGTCTTTGGGCCTCCTTTCAGCCCCTATCCCCTCTTTCAGTGGTATCCGCAAAGTAATGAAATTTTATTAAATTATTATCAGTGTGAAATGCTGAAACTCAGCATTTAAAGCACAAGGTTGGAGAGTAATTATAGTACTTGTATAGGTAGGAATAATGAAAATATATGTAATGCCAGCAGAGGCCTCCATGAAAAAGGAAAGGCCAGATGAAACTCAGGTTACCACCAAAATTATTGGTTCTTTATTGGTTTTTTGAGTTTCACCTTAGTCAAATGCTAATGTACTTTTTGGCAGGTTTATTTTTAATCTCACCCCATGTATGACCAAACTCAGGATTCTTTTGGTGCTGTGTTTTCCTTACTTTATGGATAACTCTATTGTGTAACATATTGTGCAAAGAGAGGTTTGAGTTCGAAGCCTTCAACCCTAATGCTTTTTGCCCCAATCCCTTAATGCCTTGTGATTTACCTATGTTTTAGGCGCATGATGACATTTGTCTTGTGCTTTAGAATGGGTCCCCAAAATGGCCTCACACCCATGCCTTATACACAAGTCTTTCTAAGTTATGGTGCATTTTGTAGTTATGTACTTGATCCAAAATGCTCGCATGAATGAATGTTCATAATTAGGAGTATCATTGTGTAAGGTACGGGCTTAGGATGAGAGTGTTACCAAAGTAAGGGCTTGCATGAGCCGATAGATGAGTGCAAACCCAACTATGGTAATGCCCTCATCCAAGGGCCTTACGTACCATAAAGAATGAGGCAAACTAGGATGAGGGCATTACCAAAGTAAGGGCCTACATGAGAGGAGAGCTGGGTGTGGACACAACGTTGGTAATGCCCTCATCCAAGGGCCATACCTGTCATAAAGAATGAGTTTAACTAGGATGAGGACAATACCAAAGTAAACGGTCTGCTCAAGGCAATAGCTAAGTGTGGACCCAATGAGGGCAATACCAAAGTAAACGGCCTGCACAAGGCAATAGCTAAGTGTGGACCCAACACTTGTAATGCTCTCATCAGACAGCCTTACCTGTCATAAAGAATGAGGCTAATGAACCAGACCGAACAAGAGTGGTGGAGAATCAGTGGCTAAGATAAAACCCATATGATTCTATGAACTTGCGTTGTAAATGGCAAGAACTTTACAAACTATAATCAATTGTTAGGGAGATTTGGGTGGCATGGCATGGCATGCAAGCACCACGGTTGGCTGGCCAAGAGTAACTTACACTCTCAATTAAATTCTGGAGGGCGAAGATGACTTACTTATGCCAAACGCTTCCGTTGTCTGGTTGTTCCATGTAATAGTAACAGGAACAAAATACCCAATTCTTGTGATACACTCCTGAGACTACTACTGGCTTCCAAATGTATTATTCATCATCCTTAAATGAATTCCATGGATTCTCAGGGGGTCATGTTATCCCACCAAAGGTGCGTTCCTTCACACTTGGTGTTAATGACTCTAGTGTTGAGTCCCCCAACATCATTATGTTAGTGATTTAGGACTTAAACCTAGTTAAATGAAAATTTTATTGTCAAGCTAACATTCACTTAACATTAAGCTGTGAATGCATCACCACTGCAAGATAGATAGAATTGGCCTTTGCATCAATTTCAGCTTTCTTTTGTCTCTTGGCAGCTCAGTTGACATTCCCCTCCCTTATTAACAAGCTGAATGTATCAGCAGCAACTTCACACTAACACTTTTTTTCTGTTTGGTGAAATGTTAGCTACCTCCACGCTCTCTATCAACAACAGTTCCTCCATTTCCTCCAATGTCCATCCCTCCCATAGACACAGAAATAGAAAAAAACACTCTGACATGGTGTGAATTTTGGTTTCAACAATATAATAAGGGCATAAAAGTAGCATCAAACTAGACTGAATAGTTCAAACCAGCAGCAATGTGGAAGAATGTGGAAACTAGAACTCAGGGTTTTTCATAAGCCCCCAAAGCAATCACTTCCAAAGTTCAAACTCTTGTTCAACCTGCCAGAGCGCTGAAAATTTGTATGAAAATGGATACATGTGTTTTCAACATGTTAAATGACACATTGTGATTTAACCTTTGTTTTGAACACATCAACCAACATAATCCAAAATTGTGTCACAGATTCTTTCATCAGTTTCAAACCTTGCACTTGTCCTGGATATGTGGAAAAAGGGTCATCAGAAACGCAAAGGCAAAAATGTTGAAAACCCACAAAATTGTTGTAGTGTTTTGCAGCTAGTGGGCACAAGGGGTGTTTTGCAACTGAATTAAGGTGTAAGATAGTTTTGGTGTTTAAATCTTTAGATTTTCAAGTGCCTCCAATGCATTGAATGTTGTAACGTTATCAATGAGATTTGGGGTGATGAACATGTAAAATTACCCATTGAAACCTAGCCAATGTGTTCTAGATAGACCTTTTGTCTCACTGCATCCATATTCCTGAGTAAACAGCTTATTTATGGACATGACTTGGAAAAGAAATGAATTGTTGCAGGTTTCCACATTCCAAAAGATGTAAGTGTCATTCCAAGACATCTGCTCTAGTCTTGCAATGAAAATTGTGAACCAAATTGTTCAACTATATTCATTTTCACTTCAATGGTCTTTATATCTAGTACTTGAGTCACATGGATTCTGCTCATGCTGATCATCATCTTGGCCAACACATGAGTTGTCTTAGTTGAGCTGGCCATCACAATTGCCATCCCCACCGACTATTTCACTTGTGCTTAAGACTCCAAAGATGTCCAAAAGGAAATCGAATACTATGTGCACAAAATGTATGGTTTTTCCTCCTCCACCTTATGTCCTCAATTTAGGTAGGGAAAGCTTTGAAGACACACCCAAAAGCTCACCAAAAAAATGCACTTGCATATGATCCATGCACATTGTTAGTGGAAAAATCTTTCAATCTAACCAGGCTAGTGGGCATCCTAGGAATTCTCTACTTGTTAGTGGTAGACTTGAACTTATCATTTCCTAGTTTCTAAGGGATGAAATTATTTTTAGTTTATTTTTGAGGTAGGATAGTTGACAACTAGTTTGTCATTAACTAGGGATTTATGAAAAAAAATTTAAATAAGTTATTTTGAGGATGTCAAATATGTGAATATACACATATATCTCTAGCAACCCAATATTGGGTTTAAATGATCTATCCCGTGCTCCACCGTCGAAGGTATAATATGCATATGATTTTAGAGCAACCAGCTACAAAGGTCACATTTTCCACATTTTTAAAGATCTTTGTCTATAATAATCAACGACCTCATTTAAAACATCTTTAAAATTTTAACTTTTCATCTTTTCTTTTACTTTATGAATGGATGATTTTCTTATTAAAATTGGTATACGTAAGGCCAAGGTGAACTAACACCCATGCTAGAAACCTTCACCTTGTATGCATGGAGTGGGGGAATTGGGAAATAAATTAAATCCGTGCCCTAAATAATACCCTTGCTGTTTTTCATATTTGATTGCAACCAAAGTTCACTTAGAGAGTGACAACCGAAATGCCACTATAATGGTTTAATAATGATGGTATTTTTACATTTTGTTTTCTAATAATGCCACCACCAATGTTTTTGGAACATCAAACATTCCCCGACATAGAAGTTAAAATATGTTTCCTTCCCCAAAATAAATGCATGATTTGTTGTGATTCCCTTTGCCCCCTTCCCTTACAACTTATATACAACCACGGCCACACAATATGAGATAAAAAAATGAATCGATATCGGGAACATCTTAACGAACACATTGGGAATTTGATTGGAACACAATGGGAACATACAAGAAAAAACAAAAAATCCCCCCTCCACCCCCAGAAAAGAAATTCAAAAAAAAAAAAAAAAAACTACGCCCCCTGAATCTTCTCATTGCCGACATGAAAGTTCTATCTTGAAAACAATCTGCCACTATTTTCACTTTATAAATTGGGGGTACTTACTGACATGTGTCCTTATTTTTCAATTTGAAGACTTTTTTTTTTTTTACTATGTTCTTTCATTCTTGAGAACCACCTTTTTTATTTTAATTTTTAGAAAAAATTCATAGCCAAGGAAGGGTTTGAATCTATGGAAATAAATTATAAATTAAATCCCTATTAGCACATAAGTAGGTTGCATAATTAAATTTTCACAAAACATTCACACACTGTAGAAAACATTTTCAAAATACAAGAGATGAAACTTACAAGGTTTTGGGCTAGGATCACCTAAGTGCCTAAAACTTGGTTTTTGTGTGAGTTACACTTAATGGGGAACTCACCACACATATTTTAAAAAGTCATTTCATGGGGATTGTTCACCAAAAAAACATACATTTATCCTTTTAAACACAAGTCCATTAATATCAAAATGACACAATTTTATTATAGCATAAGTTCATTTCACCAAAAGATCATATAAAAACTAACACAAAATAAGAACATTAAATGATGAAAAGGAAAATATGAGCCCAAAGCTTGACCCATAACCCCTTATATACATGAAAGAATGAGTGAATAGATAATTAATCCACCTTCATTTACATTTACTGAACATTCTTATTCATCAATTACAAGCCAATAATATTATGCCACATACTAATTTTTTTAAATTATCATCCTTCTATAGATGAATCATTACATTATTTAAAATTCCTTTCCTAAGATCAAATCAAATCCACCTACTTGACTTTCAATTATACTTATTAACCCAAAATAGTTATTAAACAAATCATGAATCCAAGCTTAAATATCTAATTTTTAAATTCCAAAAAAAAGACCCATAAGTTGTATTATTTATTTTCCCTACTTATCTATTTTTCTACCCTTAAATCATAATATTGGTATTTACAATTCATATTTCCTAATAACCAATTTTGGTGTCACATTCCCACCATGACTTGAGGCCAACAAATTTGTACCCACCCATTTTACCATATGCACACACAACACAAGTTGATAGTTCACAATTTTCATACGTAGGCATTAGATACCTCACACATTATTCCCAAGTCTAGTACCCAAACCACGGTAATTGGGACCATACCATTTTCACATGCAAAAATCATACTTCCGTAAAGACCTGGGGAGGTGGGGCTTCTGCTTTTCACATAAACATTTCCTGGAAGCTGAATTGGAATGTTTACTCACCACTTTTAAAGGGAGGCTGTCTGTATCTGGTCCATATAAAAAAATCACTAAACTACACCCTTAACTAAAGGTAGGTAAGTGGATAAGTATGTACTAGGTACGTGGAGAAAGTATGCACTAGGTACCTAGGTATGTGGATAAGTATAACAAGTCGGTAAGTAATGTAAGTGGTTTCTATGTAGGTATGTATGCACTAGGTACGTGGATAAGTATGCACTAGCTACCTAGGTATGTGGATAAGTATAACAAGTCGGTAAGTAATGTAAGTGGTTTCTATGTAGGTATGTATGGCACTAGGTACATGGATAAGTATGCACTAGGTACCTAGGTATGCGGATAAGTATAACAAGTCGGTAAGTAATGTAAGTGGTTTCTATGTAAGTATGTAAATATGTGAGAGATATGGGCCGGTGCTACTAGCTCGGTAGACACATGTGGATGTATAGTACATAGCTAACCACCATGGTTAGCTATCGGTAATACATTAGGTGATACAAGAGAGCGGTGTTTTCTGTCCACACACCATCCATCCATCCTGCACGGTGGCCCCGTGATGCCTGTTGGTAGGTACTCTGTGGCCATTTTGAGAGCATCTGCAACAGTGCTCAGTATATGACCCTGCAAAAGTCATTTTTCCACATTCAAGTTTAGTTATTTACTTTTTTTGCAACCTCACCCATAAAACTAAAATTGGGACAGCAAATAGGTGGGTGGGTGGGGGACTACTAATTACAAACCACCTCGACCAATCATTATGATGGACCAATGGGGAACACAGCAGTGATCACAAGTCAGGTCATATTTATTACACTCTTTCTAGTTGCATAACGTCGTTGCTGCGCCTTTTACCAGCCACCGCAACTTGTGCCAGTGTGCTGAGCTAAAACTAATTTCCTGAGCGAAACCGGCATGTTTTGACTTTTCTTCATCCAATTTTTAACTGTGCAGGATCACATACTGAGCACCTCTGGAGATGCTCTACTTATTTATACTTATTAGCCCTAATTCTTGAGCTACAAGTCACAACCAATCTTGAGAGTGAGTTACTGTTGGTCTTATCTTTTCTTGGTCAGAGTGAACCAGAACCCGCCAATGCACCAGTTGGCCATTCTGTCCATGAGATGGGCTGCATTTTTTCATCTAGCCTCAATCACTCAACTTTTTTTGGTTTATGATTTATGAGGTTTTTTTTGGGATGTTTTTTTTCAATGCTGACCTCCCGAATGCCTTCCCACCTAGTTACCCTACTGACCTAGCTACCTTACTAACCTACATCTTAGCCTTACTACCAACTAATGATTGACCTTCCCTCTTACCTACCTACCTTTTTATCTTTTCATTGGTTCAATTTTATCCTTTAGACAAAAGCTTTTATCTCTTTTTAACTAAATGTTTGTTCTTGGCAAAACCTATATTTCTTCATGGCTAAACCTCTCTCTTTCTTGCCAAAATCTTTTTTTTTTCCTTTACAAAACTTTTATTTCTTCCTAGCAAAACTTTTATCTTTTCTTGGTTAAACTTCAACCTTTCAACTTTTTTTTTTACTTCCATGTTAAACTTCTATCTCTTGACAAAACCTTTTTACTTTTTTGTCAAACCTTTACATCTTAGCAAAACTACTATATTTTTTGAGCAAAACTTTTACCTTTTTCCAAAACCTCTTTATTTATTGGTTAAACCACTACCTCGTAACAAAACCTTTACCTTTTCCTAGCTAAACCTTTTATTTCTTTGCAAAACTTTTTTTTTTTTGGGCTAAATTTCAACCTCTTGACAAAACCTTTTTATTTTTGGTTAAACCTTTACCTCTTGACAAAACTAATATCTTTTCTTGCTAAAATTTTACCTATCACCAAAACCTCATAATCTTAACTAAACCCTATTTTTCAGCACAACTAATTTTTTTATACTAAACTTCTAAGTTTTGGCAAACCCCTCTACTTTCTAGCTAAAGCTTCACCTTTCAGCATAATCAATACTTTCTATTAGTTAAACCCCTATCTCTTGGCAATTTTTTTTCCTTTTTTCAACCTTGATTTTAGTTCTTTTGGGAGAACTTTATTTTCTTCTTGCCTCCCATGTAGTTTCTTTTTCCTTTTGAAAATTTCCTCGCCATCCACCTCCTTTAACCTCT
>Ga0116231_10015020_pt1 | contig 10152 bp, 4 predicted proteins | sample S1TSphgellanicum_2_FD_89695 | JGI IMG/M metagenome (GOLD analysis project Ga0116231, IMG submission 89695) | Host-associated microbial communities from peat moss isolated from Minnesota, USA - S1T2_Fd - Sphagnum magellanicum MG | ecosystem: Host-associated > Plants > Peat moss > Unclassified... | reverse complement strand
GTTATTTTTTTAAATTGTTTTTTTTTGTCCCCCCCTATCTTCCTTCCCCCAAACATTTTTAGTTTTCCCCCTCCCCCCCCCCCTCCCCCCCCCCCCCCCCCCCTCTTCCTCAAAAATTGAAATTGAATTCAAAACTTAACAATTGTAAACATTTTCAAACTCTAAATCGCAAAAACATTTGAACTTATTAACAAATAACTAAATGCCTTCTACATATATGCTATATGTTTCCTTTTTTAAAAATACATAAGATTAATGCATATGACCTATATTAAATTTTAATCTTGGTTTTCAAAATAAATCCTTGATAGATCCTTGAGGGCGACTTTTTGTGTTGAAGTTTAACATTACCTAAATTAAAAAAGGTATTATTTGGGAGGTATTATGTGAAGGAGCTTTAATTTTTCTCACCTTATCACAATCTAAATTTTTAATGTCCACATATTTAAGCCACTCAAGAAGGGTGGTTGTTTTTTTATTTTGTGAAATAGGTGATCCAGTTATTATCCATAGAAAGGACTTTTAAAAATTTGGCGAAAATTCAAAATGGAAATTTAACAAGTTTTTAAACCAAGTTACATTTTGGTAAAATTGCTAAATCCAATTACAATTTCAAATTGGTTTTCCTCAAAATATGGTGAAGTCTTTGGATTATTCCTTTCCAAAAAAAAAAAACTTTCATGCAATGTAAGTCCTACTTTTTTGTCTCCAAGTGGGGAAAATTTGTCACAAAAAATAAATGTTACACCCTAAATTTAATTTAATTTAAATTACATCGAGTTTTGGACCAGATAGTTGTTTAAATTTTTGTTTTAGTTGAAGCCACAAGGATTGATGAGAGATTCACATTCTTTTCATGTGCTCACATATACTTAAGTAAACAACCATTGAACAAAACCATAATTAAAGAACATCAAAGATATATGTAATATGTAAGTCAAAATAGGGGTACTTTGTGATTACAAATAACTACTAATAACTATAACCTAGCTTGCCCCCTTGTACATATATGCTATTTTATTTTTTTAAATTCTTATACTTAAAATTAATGCATACTCTATATTAATTACATCTTGGTTTTGAAAATAAACTTGATATCATTATAAAATTAATTAAATTATAATTTTCACTGAACAACCAATATATGGGACCTTACAATTTCTCTCATGTAATTTTCCAATTTAAAAAAATGTCACCTAGGGTTCATCAATGAAGTCTTTTATTGTTTTGTTCATTCTTAATTATCAAACCCTATCAAATTCATATAATCTTTTCTTTGAATCTCGGAAAATTGTCCTTGACATAAACCATTCACAAAAACAAGAGGCAAATGTAATTGACCATTTCAATCTCCACCATATTCCTGAGCTTTGTAAAAAGACACCCACCCAACAAATGGAAAGTTGTTGAAAGAAAGGTCAAGCACAAATTGAGACACAAGTCAAGTTAAGGTTAAGTCCAATCAAGTGATTTCATAACTCATTAATGTCAGACTTGAGCAAGAACAAACATGAGAAACTCCATCAAAAGGGGAAAAAATTTAATGTAAAAACAAAAAAATGAAGTCATTTTGGAGGTTTTCAACTTCCAGAAATGAGAAATAAATAGTAAAAATCACTGGATTTTTTTACATTTGGCATTTAGTGTGTAGCCAAAAATATAAAATGATGATTATGTCCTTCATATCCATTTTATGCCCAGATTAGGTTTACCCTTGGATTAGCCCCGTCACCCTAGACCCCTATAACTGAGAATTGCCCCTTGGTATCTTTCATTATTATGCGACAATTTTCAATTTTTTTCATGTTTTTTTAGAGGACGGTTTTCAATCTGGATTCCCCTCGTAAAGAGGACACATGTCAATCGAGATATCACCAATGGTTGATACCCGACCCTTTTTCATGGTGAGGACCAGCCTGAGAACCGGGGCCAATTCTCGCCTCGATTCTCAGATCCGCCCAACACGGATATAAACCTCATCATTTGAACAACAACAACACAATCATGCAAATTTCAGTTGAAGAGCAAATCTGTGAAGACAGATTGAGAGTTGAGTGATAGGAGAAAGCCTGTTAGAGTACTGGACCCAGTAAGTAGCATTCAGGTCCGACAAAGAAGTCAGCTGGGCCATACTTGCTTGGTCTGAGCTGAGAGTTTTTGGCATATTTCATTTAGCCAAAGAAAAGACTTTGCAGGTAACTTTGTGAATCATTAACTGTTTTGTTTTTTTGTCCTCAAAACCTCCATTCAGTGTGCACCTTTTGTGAAGAAATGATTTCTGAGTCTTAGTCCCTGCTTGCTGCTGTTGCCAGCAGCACCACATATGGTGTGAGAAAAGCATCAGCGGCGGCAGAAAGGAGATTTGAGTATACTTGCATGAGAAAACCTAGATCTAGACCTCTCTACAAAACTCCTCATTATTTTGACACACTGATATTATAATTCACAGTCCGAAGCAAAAGCGATTGGAGATGCCCACCCACTTGAGGACTTAAGCCATAGAGGGGAAAAAAAAAAAGCTGCTATTTAGGAAAAGTTCAGGATGCAAGTCAGTGCTAATTATGTAATGAAACCTTCTGTAATAATAATAAGACACTTGGGCAAGTTGCAAGAGTCAAAGACTCAAGAATGAATAATGCTATGCTTAAAGCAAATGACAACACATGAAAGAACAAAGAACATTCAAATTTGCTCTCAAGTTGTTGGGGGTCAAAGTGAGTGCTCAAGAGAAGGGTGACACCGTGGAGCGCATCGTTCCCAATATAAGTTCCCCTTCGAGCGAGGGTGTTCCCAAAATAAGCACCACCCAACGGAACATGAGACGCAGCCACTTCAGTGGTGCTTAAATATTTTGAGAACATCCTGGCTCCTCGGGCATTACCCGACATAAAGCACCAACATAAATTTACTTCTTACACACTTTTTTGGTGTGATACCCGGCGGGTATCACAGGAAAATTCATAATAATACTAATAATAATGGTGCATTCACACTTGATGTGAAGTCAGTGTTGAATGAAAATCTAGGTGGCATCCTAGGTTGCACCCAATGTTTAAATGGGCCATAACTCAATGTTAAGTGAATGCCAGCTTCACATAAAATTTTCATGGCAACTAGGCTTCAAGTCCTAAATGGCTGGCATGGTGTTACAGGACTCAACCCTGCAGTCCCTACCACCAAGTGTGAATGCACCTTAATAGAGGCAGGGTGTTTTGGAAAACAAGAGGTTCACCCCCTTTAGTGGATGAATGCCTCAGTGAACCAGCACCCACCAGTGCATGATGAGGGATGAATGGTAAGTGGTCAGGAAACAGTTTTCTGTTGGGTTCCAGTTCCCTAGCTAACCATGGTGGTTACCTCAGTTGGTTTTGTTTTTTTTTTTTTTTCTACCTACCTACCTACTAACAACCTGCTTGTGGGTTGTAAGTAGGTAGGTAGTAAAAACAGTCCTTACCTACTTATAAGTTACCATCTACTCACCTAGTAGTTACCTACTTTCCTACCTATCTGCCTATGCTAGTGCTTTACATAGGCCAACAAAGTAATCCTTGATATCATGCAAAACATGAAATGCATGAAAGTGCATCAGGACGGTTATTTCTTTCATTATAACTGTGCTCAGGAAAATCAGAGAGCCTGGTTCTGTTGTATATATGTATATACACGCCATCGTCCAAAATAACCAAAAATAATAATGAAAGAATTGCCCAGAAAATTGTGGTTCTTTGGAGGTTCTTACATGAAAACCGCTGGTTTTTTTAAGAGCTTTCGAAACACCAGGAACCAGCTGTTCTTTCATTCTGATTTCTTTTCCTAAGAAAAAAGAAGAACCGACGGTTCTTTGAATTTCAAAAAACCAGGACCAAGGATTGGGGGTTATTAAAAAAAATCTAATACCCTCAAAATACCCATTTACCATCCCTTCATAAAGTGCTTACATAAAGTGGAAAGACCTCCAAGAAGCCTTGAGGCCAGTAGAACAGAAAGTTATAGTACAAACTTTGCAGATGGATACAAGGCTTGTGGACATATATTTGATGGCAAGGGGTAAGTAAGTATAGCTCACTATGGAACTGGCTTGGCTTCTATTTCTAATGAATGACCTATTTGTAACACTAGGAAACATTATAAGGGAAGTCTAGTGTAGAATCCCACAATTATAGGATTAGAAAAATATCCTTGTGAATGTAAACAACAGATACAATTGTCCATCTAAACACATGGCAAGAATGTCTTGTTGGAAAGATAGGAAGCCCAATGGAAAAGACAATAACACATTTATCTTTGGGGGACATCCATTACACAAGCATGGTATAATATCTACAAACACTTCATCTTGCAAAAGTGGATCAGCATAAACCATCAAAAGTGGATACAAAAAACCCATGATTACAATTATTCGTCATTCACACATGGCATAACTTAAATCATAAAAGAAGGCATCAACCCACTACAAAATTCTACCATGGTCATTGTCTATCTTGGATGTGGTGCAATATACATCCTAGCATAATTCTAATGATCAAAACCCAATTCTGGAAAACATAGGATATAAGAAAATAACACCTCAAAGTGACCAAATTGACCTAAATAGAATTGTGGGGGAATCTATCTGTGAAGGAAGGCTGTTTGTTTGTTTTGTTTGTCATGTTGAGATCTCCCAAACCATAGTGTCTTTGGCCACACTGTTGTTACCATTTGAAAGCCCTCAATGAGTCCAGGGGTGCACAAAGTTGGTTTCATAATGTTTCAACCTATGGTGAAAAAGTTATTGAATATTGAACAATTTTTTTCACTGAACATTTATTTAAATAAAAACTAATAATTGTAAGGGAATTTGGGTGTGCTCTTGGTATTGTTGAAAATCCCTTGATGAGTAGGATTTAATGAAGGTGATTGAACATTTTTAGACCTAAGATGCAAGAGATATTGAATTTTGAGTATTTTAAGTTATTGAAAATTCAATTCAATTACAAAAAATACATTTGGAAGGAAAATTTAATTGGGTAACCAGTTCACAATTGGGCCAAAGGTGTAGGCTACATTGCTACAATTAATTTATGTTTATCAAAGACCACATGTGATTCAAAAATATGAGTTCACCCAAAGCTTGTTATGATTTAGTAAATCAGCACCCAACAATGGCAAATTGAAAGATAAAGAAAACATACACACCAATCATATTATTCCAATTATGAGAATATTCAAGGAACCAATATATGCAAGATTTTGTATAATCTTTCATATGTTCCTAGTTGGACAATTAATTTTGCATAGTTCTTTGTATGATCATCCCTAAACAATTTCAAAGATAATCCATACCTAGCTCATTTCGAAGCTTAACTAATTCACTTCTTTCTTAATAACTACCTCCTATCCTTATAATCACTTCACTCCTTTCCTAATAATTATTTTCTATCTTTATAATTATCTCTCTCCTTTCTTTAACCACCAACATGGTATGAAAAAAAATGAACATGTGCTTTTTCACGTCTATGATATTTATATTAATTCAAATTAAGTTGAATTTTGCAATAATTAATTATGAACTATTGAAAATCATATGGGAACATAAGAAGAGAGTTGTTTTTTTTATAAAAATCATCACTGGTAGTACATTATAAATGCAAAGCAAAGGGAGATTATAGAACATGCTCAAAAGCAAGACACAAGGCCCCAAGACAAAACAAAACAGAAATCTTGTGAACACAAAATCGAGTTTTGGGTAAAAGCTTAAATCCTTCAAAAGTTTCAGAATATCCACAACATATATATGACATGCTATCCTAGTTTGGGGAAGTTCCACATCAATTGTGACTTGGAGTCATTCTATTTAATTTGATTTTATAACCTACATGGATGTTTGGAATTTGCAAATCATGACCCAACTTTTGGGTTTCCCAATATTCTCTCCTTTTCAAAATTACCCATATTTTTTTCCAGTCATCACAAATGGGATAATCTAGTTAGCCTCAGATTCTCTGGCAACACCCTGAAAGACTTTGGATGTTGTGCTCCAACCTCATAAGACTCATTATAACTTCAGTTCTTCCCTATTCATTGTAGAGGCATCTAGCACAAATCGGCGTGTAGGAAAATGTGTTGTACCCACATCTTCCTTCCTTCCTTCCTGCCACTTGCAAAAATGGCATGTCGAGTCCAGATGATTAAATTCTTGTATGGTGATTCCAACTTTACAACTTCAAGGAGGATGGATAGTCAGAGTGAGCCAGAGCATCTGATATACATACAAATATATATATATATATATATGCCTAGTGGGCTCTCTTTCCAAACCTCACAATACAATCCTTTTGCCCCCAATCACAAACATCTTACAAGCTGAGCTCAAAGTGCTTGTTGTGATCGATCATGAGTGTGTGTGTTTATCTTGGCAGTAAAGAAGACTCAAAAGCTCTTTGTTAAATTATATATAAATTTTGCTAATCTAATCCCCCTCTGCTGCAGCCTCCCAGCACTGGAAACAATCTTCTCTCAATGGTTAGGTAGGACCCATTTGCAGGACAGCAAATCAGAACACCATTGAAGAAGCCCACTAGCCTAGATGTTGTAAGTAATAAGAAGAAAGCATTGGCCACAGCAGAAGCTTCTTCCCCCCACCTCAATAACTATTGTCAGATTCTCTGACCAAATTTGGACATGGCTAAGTATCCAGGTTTAGGCAGTCATAAGATTGCTTATTGGGTCTCCATTAATGGTTGAAATCCAGAATCCCCATGAAGTACCAACACCAGAGTGCCACCCCACATTTTGTTAAGTAGTTCATTACTGGCGTCTTGAGGGTGGGGAGAGGCGAGGGAGAAGATGGAAGGAACAACTACCGTAGTACAGTAGATCTGATCACTAGACCTGATCAGATTTAGCAATTTATTTATTTATTTATTTATGTAGATTGCATTTCCACGTATATTCTGTGTTCTTTTTGTTAATTTTGTGATGTTGCCAAAATAGCAATGACCCATAAGAATATTTTAGCCAAATTTGGCAAAAAGATACATATGAAAGTAAAACATTTGCAACATCTTTATATTTTTTTGGTTATACACTTGAACCATGTATAAAAAACCTAGCATTTTTTCTTAAGTTTGGCACCACATAGGGTATCAATGTCAAATTTTCAAAAAACAATTAGACCCATTTGTTGTTAATTTCCTTGTCGAAGTATTATTTCGAATATTAATTTACTTAGAATTTTTTTTGATAATTCCACATGTTATACATAAAGGTCGATGTTCAAATACGCACCTTGCAAATCACTTCATATACATTTGAGGTAAGTTTTAGGGGTTGGTATTTTGTTTTTTTATGAGGTCATAGTTATTTTCTTCTTTGGATTTCTCTAGGCCATATGTATATGCATATTGAACTTACAAATATGCATGCAGTATTGGTCAAGCAAAACACATAACAATTATTGTCAATTATGGTGAGATATTCTTATCGGTGCATAAAAAATTGTAAAGTGCAACAAATGGGTTTAGGGTTTAAAGATTGAAACCCTACTTGAATGAAAATTTTGAACACATATTTAAGTTATTAGGTTTTGACAAATTAGTACTTGCAACTTAAGCTCTTGTCTATTCTTTGGATGTCACCTATCAAGCAAATAGGTTTTTTAACCAATTTTCAACAAATTTAACAATCAACAAGTAGGTTATCAATACATGTGTTAATATCCTTATTAATAATTGACTATTTTTTTGACAATTGACCAACACTAATTTAACAATGATATCCATCAAACATTTGCACTTACAATATCCCATTTTCCACCAAACCTCAAGGCCATATTATCAATCAAGTGGAACATTTCCAATTGCAACCAAAAAAAATTTGTTTAAATGGAAAACATGCCAATAGTCAATCTTTATAAACATTAGGTTTCTAAAACTTTCAACACCAGGCAATTCAAATTTTTGATATTTCAACACTTTGGGTTGTGAATTTTTCAGAAAAATTATGTGTAGAAGAGGAAAGTCTCAACCTTATAAAATTCTTACACCTGCATTCTAACCATCAAGCCCAAATGAATGGTCAAATGATTGCAAAGCTTTGATTTCATGAAGTTAACAATAGAAAATGTCTTCTCATCTTCCACATTATCTAAGACCATCACAATGGCCAACTCCACCAACTTCAAATACTTGAATGGATATTTGCAAGTTAGAATCAATCATTTTTTCTATCATAATGACATTTTTGTACCACCCTTGTGGATTAAAATTTGTCCCATGTCAAATTGTTATTAAGTTTTATGAAAAAGGACTCATGTATGTGATTGTCATATAATCTAATGTGATAAAATCTTGAAATTGATTGAAATTTTGAATTTTTTACACCAAATGGACTTTCATTACATACAAGTTGCAAGGTCATCACACATAAAGGATGAATAAATGAATGATTAACATATGTTGAACTTATAGTGAAAAAAATCATTTTTTCTCCAAAACTCAAAAATGTGGTTAGTAATTTAAAATAAGTGTTTGTAAATCATTTGAATGTCACATGAAAATTTTATGGACTTTTACATTGCCCAAATTTGACAAAAATGGCAAAGTCCTTCATTATTACATTTTTATGAAATATAAAAAGTTTGTTCACGATCATTATAGCCTAGGAGGTATTACATGGTTTTGTGTCATTTTTTTGAAAAATATGAACATTTTTACAAGTTTATAACTTTACATTTTTTAGCATGTAAAAATACATTGTGAAATGTATTTTTAAGGACTCAAAAACTTGGTCAAAAGTGATCCACTCTAGCTTGCAAATACCCAAATAACCTATGGCACTTGAACCATAATGGCATTTGAAACCAAATGTCCCCACAATTTTGTTATATGATTACCATCCAAATGGTTCCATTTGACCATGCATACATGTTCAACTTGGGTTTGTGGCTCCAAGTACTAGACCACGTGCAAAAGATCATAACTATTGCTTGCTAAGTCATTGAATTTTTTAAATAAGGATAATCATACCTCTTCTCTAGGTATATGTACATTGCATATATGTCAATAATACATATGATGATTGTGAGGAATTCTCGCACACCTTCACCATTAAGATATGCACTCACAAAAAAACCCGGTTGGAAGTGGAACTACTATGTAGTTGTAGTTCTAACAAGTAAGGCGATTCAAGGTAAGTAATGAAATTCACTAAGGATCTAATGCGTTGTGTCCAATTTGAAGATACAAAGACATTGTGAGATAATTGTAACTCACCATGATGGGATATGAAGGAGCCATATGTTGATGTTCAATCCAATGTCACACTTAATGGTTGGAACCCTTCCGTTCCATTTGTCATAACATCTACATATAACCTCTTAATCTAACATGCATTGAATTTTTAGAAAGCTAATATAAAAGGAGCCATGTTACAAAATCTCATAAGTTTTTATTTTTTATTTTTATTTTTATTTTTAGATCAAGAGTTAAGCTTTGAACTCGAACCCACTTTGCTTAGATTGAAGGAAAAAACAGACAATTCAACCCCCTCTATTTCCAACAAGTGTAGCTCCCTTACAGTAACTCCGATGATGTTGAATTTTGAGGAGAACCTTCTACACCTCTCAAACTAAAACTGATTTCATTTTGACACAAATCTAACGGTGGATTTGGAAGGAACAACTAATTGAACCAAAAATCCAGAGGCTTTGCTACAAGTATTTGTTACACACAACTTCCTTCCATGTTTAATTCATGCACACACCTTTTCCATGAACACTTCTCCACACATAAGAACTAAAAATGCTTCCTCACACCTCCTTCTCTTTCTTTCTTTTCCACATACACATAATACCCTCTCCCTAGTAAGCTTCCATGACCTTCCTTGAGCTTGTTTCCCTTGTCCAATGAAAGCTTTGAAATCCTTTGCTCCAATCAATGGCCTCCTATCCTTCTAGAGCCAATGAGAATTGAGAATAAATTGCCATCCAATTGAGTTTAGGATGAGAATTCTTGGGCCCAATGAAACACAAGAAATATTCCATCCTCCAATCATATAGGATGACAATCCTCATGACTAATGGGATTGGAGGATTCATCCCTTCCTTTATCTTGGATATCTTGATGAGGTCTCTTGAACTTGATCCTTATCCTTTCCGTCCGTTGACTTTCACAT
>Ga0116231_10015018_pt1 | contig 10153 bp, 6 predicted proteins | sample S1TSphgellanicum_2_FD_89695 | JGI IMG/M metagenome (GOLD analysis project Ga0116231, IMG submission 89695) | Host-associated microbial communities from peat moss isolated from Minnesota, USA - S1T2_Fd - Sphagnum magellanicum MG | ecosystem: Host-associated > Plants > Peat moss > Unclassified... | reverse complement strand
CGCCTCCAAGTTGCGCGCCACCATCACCTGCTCGCCCAATTTCGGCTACCGGCACTTCCTCAAGGTACTTGGGACACGGCGCCTCGATGAGATCGACCTGTCACGAATTCGCCTGATATTCAACGGCGCGGAGCCGATCTCCGTGCCGCTCTGCAATGAGTTCATGTCGGCCATGGCTCATACCGGCCTGAAGCGCCGCGCCATGTATCCGGTCTACGGCCTCGCCGAGGCCGCGCTCGCGGTGACCTTGCCGGCGATCGACATCGACTACCGCTGGATACGTGCGAACCGCCACCACCTCAAGGTCGGCGGTGCGGTGGAGCTCAATCCCGAAAACTCGCGCGACGTACTCGAGCTCATGTGCGTGGGCCAGGTGATCAGGAACACCGAGATGTTGATCGCGGACGAGGCTCACAGGGCGCTGCCCGACGGTCAGGTCGGTCACATCCTGATCCGCGGACCAGCCGTGTCGCAAGGCTATTTCAACGAAGCCGAGGCCACTCGAGCCGCCATCGACAGCGCGGGCTGGCTCGATACCGGCGATCTCGGGGTGCTGCACGAGAATGGACTGTACATTGCCGGGCGCGCCAAGGAGATCATCTTCGTCAACGGCCAGAACTACTATCCTTATGACATGGAGAACATCGCGCAGCGCGCGCCGGGACTTGATCTCAACAAGGTGGTCGCAGCCGGTGTCGCCAAGCCGGGCGCGCAGGGTGAGGAACTCGTGATCTTCGTCTTGCATCGAAGCGGCATGCCGGACTTCCTGCCCACCGCCGTGGCGGTCAGCCGCCTCATCAACGAGCACACGGGTCTCGAGGTAGCAGAGGTCGTTCCTACCAAGCGCATCCCGAAGACCACCAGCGGCAAGGTGCAGCGCCATCTGCTCGAGCAGGCCTACATCGAGGGCGAGTTCGATGCCGATCTTGCCGAGCTGAACGCGCTCAAGGTGTCCTCCGGTGGCGCCGCACACGGTGCGGCCGAGGGGCTGGAAGCACGACTGCAGACCATTTGCGAAAGCGCGTTGCCCGGCAAGAAGATCGCGCTGGATGACAATCTGTTCGAGATCGGCGCGAGCTCGCTGAAACTGATCGAGATCCACGAACACGTCGATCGGGATTTCCCCGGGCTGATCGACCTCACCGAGTTGTTCGACCATCCGACCATAGCCCAGTTGGCGAAGCACCTGGAGGGCAAGCTCAACGCCGCGGCCCCGGTCTGAAGCCGCGGCGATGGCCGCCGTGGCCATCGCCGCAACAACCTATAGCTAGAGCGCGGCGCCCGTCAAAGCGAGGCTCCCGCGTTGAACGTGTCGCAGTCCTCGACCTTGCCGCCGTCGTAGCCGCGTTTGAACCAGCGCACGCGTTGTGCCGATGTGCCATGGGTGAAGCTGTCCGGCACCACGGTGCCCTGCTCGCGCTTTTGCAAGGTATCGTCGCCCACCGACGAAGCCGCGGTGAGGCCCTGCTCGAGATCGCCGGGCTCGAGTATCTTGGCTGCCTGGTTTGCCCGTTGCGCCCACACCCCGGCGAAGCAATCGGCCTGCAGCTCGACCTCAACTGACACGTGGTTCGCGCCGATGCGACCCGCGCCGGACTCCTGCCGCTCGGCGGTGTCGGTGATGCCGAGCAAATTTTGCACGTGGTGACCGACTTCATGAGCGATGACATAAGCCTGTGCGAATTGGCCCGGCGCACCGAATTGCGTGGCGAGCTGCTGATAGAAGGATAGATCGATGTACACCTTCCGATCGCCGGGGCAATAGAACGGTCCCGCCGCCGCGCTCGCCATGCCGCAGGCGGAAGCCACCTGATCGGTGAACAGATAAAGTTTCGGTGGGGTGTAGGTCTTGCCCATACTTTGAAAGTACGCGCCCCAAACATCTTCCGTGGACGCGAGAATCTTGCGTACGAACACCACCTGCGGATCGTTGGCATCGGCCGTGCCCGTCACGGGCGTGGCGCTTTGGGTGGTCTCGCCGCCGCCGCTCAATAAACCCAGCATCGCGGAAGGGCTAATCCCGAGAAAATAGCCGACACCGATGACCAGCACCGTGCCGAACAGCCCGAGATGGATGCCGCGAATTCCGCCGACACCGGCGCCCCGGCCATCCTCGACATTGTCGCTCTCGCGGCTATCGTCCAGTCTCATGCGGCGCTCCCTGTGTCTTTGTATGACTTGTATCTGTATGACGGGCCGTCATGATAAACCTCAGGCGGCGCCGTACAACGGCTTTTTGAGCCGCCAGCGCCGATAAGACCAGAGCCAGTCGGCGGGGCTGCGCAGCACGTCGGCTTCACAGGCACGGGCATAATGTTCCGTGATCTCATTGGGCTCGATCGCCGCCTTGCCATCCCAGAGCAACTTCAGCTCGACCTCGTAGCGGCTGCGCCGTACGCGCCGCATGCAGGCATAAATCACGGGCAGGCGCGTGGCGCGAGAGATCTGCTCGGCGCCGATGTAGAAGGCGGAGTCCTGGCCCAGGAATACCGTCCAGTAGCGCTTGTCGGTCGACACCGGCGCCTGGTCCGCATTCATCGCGATGCCGCGCACGATGCCGCGCCGCTTGATGATATCCGCCAACAATTCCTTGGCAGGCACGAGCCTCGCGCCGAATCGCGAGCGCACCTTCAGCATCAGCCGTTCCGCCCACAGATCGTGCAGCGGCTTGTAGCCTGCGTCCAATGGATAACCGAGCTGCAGCGTCACGCCCTGCAAGAGCCACTCCCAGTTGCAAAGATGCGACGTCACGAACATCACGGACTGGCCGGCATCCAGAAAGCGCCTCGCAACCTCCAGATTCAGCACGTGCACACGCGAGCGCATGTCGTCCGCGCTCATGGTCGCCGACTTCAGGACTTCGACGAGCACGTCGCAGAAGCTCTTGAGGAAATCCTTGTGGATGCGTTCGCGCTGCGCCTCGGTCGCGTCCGGATAAACCTTTGCCAGTTGTTCGCGGATGACGTGGCGGCGATGCCGGACCACGTAGTAAGCGAGGAAGTAGATGCAGCCCGCCAGTCCATACAGCACCCACCAGGGCAGGCGCGACAGCATCTTGATCATTGGGGACACTGCATCCATATTCCCATAACACCCGCTGCATTGCCACGCGTTGCGCGTGACCGGCAATTCTCTTCCGTCCGCTACGTCACACTCTCGCGAGAGTTTTGTAGTCGTGCGCCCTGGTGCATTGACCGATGAGCCTAAGACTTCGCACGCCATCCACGCGTGACGAAGACACGCCCTATTCCATGAATTGTATCCGCACACCGACAGTTCGCGGGCAGCGTGCATAGCCCGTACAAAACGGGCACGAAAGCAATGAAAGCTTTCAACATCATTAGGAGTATTGCGATGCGACAGACGAACTACATACTGATGGCGGCGGTCGCTGCCTCATGCCTGACGGCCGCCGCATGCGGCGGTAACAGCTCGACGGGCAGCAATGTCGCCGCAGCGACTCTACTGAAGGCTGCCACTGCTTCTACAGCGGCTACAACTGCCACGACGGCCGCGACTGCGACTGCTTCAGTCAACGGTACGACCGTTCCTTCGGCAAGTAAGATCATCGACGGCGCGGGCAATGTCTGGACTGTCGGCGGTGGCGCGATTTCCGAGAATGGAGCATTGGCAGGCTACACGAATGCCGTGACGCTGCTTCTCTATGTGAACAACACGATCTATCAACAGAATACTGCCGGCGGCTGGTGGACATGGAATAACAACGCCTGGGTGGCAAGCAGCGATCCGCGCAAGGTCATATCCTCGAACGGCGCGACCATTCCCGCGGTAACGCAGATCATCGACAGCAGCGGCAATGTCTGGGCCGTCAGCGGTGGCGTGATTTACAAGAACGGCGTGTTGGCAGGCTATTCGAACGCCGTGGCGCAGCTGGTCTATGACAACAACACCGTTTATCAGGCAAATGCGGCCGGCGGCTGGTGGTCATGGAATGGCAGCACCTGGGTGGCGGGCACCGACCCCGTGGGCGGCACGGCCACGCTCAATCTGAGCGGCAACCCGTCGACCTCCGACACTGCCGGGCAGGCCTACAGTTTCGTACCGACGACCTCGAACACCGGTGGCGGAACGCTCAATTTCTCGATCGCGAACCTGCCCGCATGGGCGAGCCTCAACGCGGCCACCGGTGCGCTCACCGGCACGCCGAGCAGCGCACAGGCCGGCACCTATTCAAACATCGTCATCAGCGTCAGCAACGGCAGCGCTTCTGCGTCCGTCCCCGCATTTTCGATCCTCGTCACCGCCATGGGTTCGGCAAATCTAACTTGGACCGCGCCGACAGAGAACTCGAACGGCACGTCCCTCGCGGATCTTACCGGCTACACCATCTACTACGGAACCGACCCCAGCGACATGACGCAGACGATCGCAGTGGACAGTCCCAGCACGAGCACTTACCAGGTCAGCAATCTGCCCGCGGGAACCTTTTATTTCGCCGTTGCAGCGATGGCGTCGGACGGAACTGAAAGCGTCGAGTCAACGGTGGCGACCAAAACCATCCTCTGAGCAGCTCTCATCCCCGGCATGCGCGGAACGGCATGCCGGGCAGACGCTCGGGGGCACCGGCCTTCGTGAGGTACGTCACAGTTCTGCGCTCGCCTTGGCGGTGCGAGCCCTTGCATAAGGCTCCAAAACCTGAAGTTTCAACCCTAGACGGCGCGTTTTCGCCCCTTTCCCACAACTTGTAGCCGCCGGGAGACAGTTCGCGAGCCATAGGCTGAATCGCTAAAAAGCGCACTCGAAGGCAGCCGGAATTCAGTTTCCCTGCCACGACAATAGGAGGGTCTCGATGCGCCTGACGATCAGCATTTTCAAGGCAGCAGTCGCTGCCTCATGCTTCGCGCTCGCTGCCTGCGGGGGCGACAGCACTGGCGACTCAACGTCCTCGTCCGACAACTCCACCTCGGCGACGGTCTTGAAGGCCAGCGCGGCTGCCAAGGCTTACACGGCCACCGCGGCTTCCACGGCTTCTCCGAACGGCACGACCATTCCTTCGGCGACGAACATCGTCGATGGCAGCGGCAACGTCTGGTCTGTCACTGCAGGCGTCATTTACGAGAATGGCGCGCCGGCGGGCTACTCGAACGCCGTGACTCTGCTGATCTATTTCAACAACACGATCTACCAGCAGAATGCTGCGGGCGGATGGTGGTGGTGGAATGGCGGCACATGGGTTGCCGGCGGCGATCCGCGCAACGCCGCATCCGTCAACGGCACGACCATCCCGTCCGCGACGGACATCATCGACGCTAGCGGTAATGAATGGTCGGTCGCCGATGGCGTCGTTTACGAGAATGGCGAGTGGGCGGGCTATACGAATTCCGTGACCCTGCTCCTATATGTCAACAACACGATCTATCAGGAAAATGCTGCTGGTGGCTGGTGGTCATGGAATGCCAACACGTGGGTGGCCGACAGCGACCCGCGCGTGAGTGTATCCGCCAATGGCGCGACCATTCCTGCGGTATCGCAGATCATCGACGCCAGCGGCAATGTCTGGGCAGTGAACGACGGCGTGGTCTACGAGAATGGGGTGTTGGCGGGCTATTCGAATGGCGTTACACAACTTGTCTACGAAAACAATGCCGTCTATCAGGAAAATGCTGCCGGCGGCTGGTGGTCATGGAATGGCAGCACCTGGGTGTCGGGCACCGACCCCGTAGGCGGCTCGGGCGGCACTGGCGGCTCGGGCGGCACGGGCGGCACGACGGGGCTCAGCGTGAGCGGCAATCCGCAAACCGTCGACGGTGCCGGGCAGGCTTACAGCTTCGTGCCGACGACCTCAAACACGGGCGGCGGAACGCTCACGTTCTCGATCGCGAACATGCCGCCGTGGGCGAGCTTCAATACGGCCACCGGTGCGCTCACCGGCACGCCGGGCATCTCGCAGGTAGGTACCTACTCGAATATTCTGATCAGCGTCAGCAATGGCAGCCTTTCGGCATCTCTGCCCGCATTCTCGATTACCGTCTGCACGGGCGCCGCGACGCTGTCTTGGACCGCGCCGACAACGAACACGAATGGTACCCCCCTCACTGATCTCGCGGGCTACACGATTTATTACGGCACCGACGCGAGCGATTTGACCCAGACCATACAAGTGCCGACGCCCAACACAACCAGCTACGAGATCAGCAACCTGCCCGCAGGCACATATTATTTTGCCGTGTCGGCCTACACCTCCGACGGAATGCAGAGCGACCAATCATCGGTGGGGTCCAAGACGATTCTATGAGGCGGGATGAGCATGGGACCGAAACGCATTGTCGGCCGCGGTTGCGCGCCTGAGCCAGGTGGGAAACGGAACGGTAATTGGATCCGCTTCTCAACATGCAGCATCTGCGCTTCCCACAGACAAATGGCGGGCAGCGAAATGCCGTTGTCGGTTGCTATCTGATCTAGCGCTTAGCGTGCGTCGAGCGCTAGGATCCGAGACAAGTTGCCACACATTTTGTGAATTGGTGCCGCAAAGAGGATTACTCGGCGCTGCGCGCCTCGCCCCTTCGGGGTCGCCCTACGGGCGATAGCCAGCACCGCTGCGCGGCGCTGTCGTCGAACCGGCTTGTTTTCTGTCAGGGGTTCGAATAGCGTGCGTCGAGCGCTAGGATCCGAGACAAGTTGTCACACATTTTGTGAATTGGTGCCGCAAAGAGGATTCGAACCCCTGACCCACGCATTACGAATGCGTTGCTCTACCAACTGAGCTATTGCGGCTGATCCTGAGGAAGGGGCGGCATTCTACCCTGCGGGGTCCACCGAAGAAAGACTGCTGCCTTGCTTGACGACGCTGCGCAGGGCCCTGGGCAGCGCAAAAATCACGTGTTCCTTGCGCCCCTCCAACTCCTCGGCCACCTCGCCGCCCCAGCGGCGCAGTTGCTCGATCACACCCTGAACCAAAATCTCAGGCGCGGACGCGCCGGCCGTCACACCGACCGTCTTGATGCCGTCGAACCATTCGCGCTCGAGGTCCTCGGGACCGTCCACGAGATAGCCCGGCTTGACGTTCTTGTCAGCCATCTCGCGCAGACGGTTCGAATTGGAACTGCTCTTCGAACCCACCACCACCAGTACGTCACAGCGCCCGATCAATTCTTTGACCGCGTCCTGCCGGTTTTGCGTGGCATAGCAGATGTCCTCCTTCACCGGCGCCTTGAGCGCCGGAAATCTCGCGCGCAGCGCCGCGACGATCTCGGCCGTGTCATCGACGGACAGCGTCGTCTGGGTCACGAACGCCAGATGCTCGGCATTGCGCACGTTCAGTTGCGCCACGTCCAGGGCCGTCTGGACCAGGTAGATCGCGCCGCCGTGGGAGGTGTCGAACTGGCCAATCGTACCCTCCACCTCGGGGTGGCCAAGGTGACCGATCAAGAACACCTCGCGGGCCTCGCGCGCATAACGGGTGATTTCCATGTGCACCTTGGTCACCAATGGGCAGGTCGCATCGAACACGTTCAACTTGCGGCGGGCCGCCTCGAGCTGCACCGAACGCGGCACGCCATGGGCACTGAAGATCACGGTGGCGCCGTCCGGCACCTCCGCGAGCTCATCGACGAATATGGCGCCGATGGTGCGCAAACGATCCACCACGTATTTGTTGTGGACCACTTCGTGCCTCACGTAGATCGGCGCGCCGAAAAGCGCCACGGCGCGTTCGACGATATCGATCGCCCGATCCACACCGGCACAGAAACCACGCGGATTTGCCAGCAGTATTTGCATCAAGATTTTTGCCTTCCTTCCAAAAGCGCATCCAACAACAGGCACGCGGCGCCGACGGTGATGGCCGAATCGGCGACGTTGAATGCCGGAAAATACGCCCGACCCCAATGAAAGTGAATGAAATCGACGACATGCCCCAATCTGATCCGGTCGATGACATTGCCAACGGCGCCGCCCAGCACCAATGCGAGGCCACAGGATAGCAGCGCGTGCGCGTTGCGCTGCAAACGCAGCATCCAGACGATGATGCCGATGCTCACGGCCACCGCCAGAGCGATGAAGAGCCATCGCTGCCAGCCGGATGCGGAAGCCAGAAAGCTGAATGCCGCGCCCACATTGTGCATCCGGGTGATATCCAGGATGGGCAGCAAGGACACGAACTCGAATTCGGCAAAATGACGGACGATCCAGGCCTTGCTGACCTGGTCTGCGATCACCACGAGCGCCGATAGCATGAGCCAGGCGCTCGCGCCTCGTTGCGCCTCCAGAGCGCTGCGTTGCGGTGTGGTCATTTGGACATTCATGCGAAACGCCGCTCCTCGCCGGGACCCTCGATATTGCTGACGCAGCGAGCGCAGATCTCCGGATGGCGAGCGTCGCTGCCGACGTCGTTGCGCAACTGATAGCAGCGCACGCATTTAGGTGCAGTACTGGGCTTGACCTCGATCCAGACGCCGTCCTGGCTGCTCTTGGCGGCCGATTCCGCCGGCGTTGCCGTCTGCATCACGCGCGCGTCGCTGGTGATCAGCAGGAAGCGCAGTTCGTCGTGCAGCGCGCGATAGCGTGCGGCCGAGGGCTCATCGGCGTACACGGTGATATCGGCGTCGAGCGACGAGCCGATGACGCCAGCAGCACGAAAGCGCTCCATCTCGCGCGCCACATCGGACTTCAAGGTGATGAAGGCCGGCCAATCGAGCGCAGGCGTACGCTCGGCGCCCGCCGGGAACCGGTGCCACGTATTCAAAAATACCGAATCGTTCGGCACCTGCGGCAGGAACTTCCAGGCCTCTTCCGCCGTGAAACTCAAGATCGGCGCAATCCAGCGCACCATCGCCTGCGCCACGTGATGCACGGCCGTCTGCGCACTGCGTCGTGGAGCGCTGTCGGTAGCGGTGGTGTAGAGACGGTCCTTGATGATGTCCAGGTAAAAACCGCCGAGCTCCACCACGCAAAAATTGTGGATCTCCTGATAGATCCTGTGGAACTCGAAATTGCGGTACGCGGTCACGATGTCATTCTGCAAGGCGAATGCCTTGCCGATCACCCATTGATCGATGGCCACCATATCGTCGAAGGCCATGCCATGGATGGTCGGCTCGAAACCCTGCAGATTGGCGAGCAGGAACCGCAAGGTGTTGCGCATGCGCCGATACGAATCGGACATGCGCTTCAAGATCTCTTCCGACACGCTCATTTCATTGGCGTAGTCCGTCGCCGCTACCCACAAACGCACCACATCCGCGCCCAGTGTCGCGGACAGCTTCTGTGGCGAGATGATGTTGCCGAGCGATTTCGACATCTTGCGTCCCGTTTCATCGACGGTAAAGCCATGCGTTAGCACGGCGCGATATGGCGCGCGCCCGTGCATGGCAACCGAGGTGAGGAGCGAGCTGTGAAACCAGCCACGGTGTTGATCCGAGCCCTCGAGATAAAGGTCGCTCGGCGAGTGGGTGTCCGGGTGCGCGAGCGGCACGCAATGATGGGCGACGCCCGAGTCGAACCAAACGTCCATGACGTCGTTGGATTTGTCATAGCGCGCGGCCTCCTCGCCGAGCAGGGTCGCAGGGTCGAGCTCGAACCAGGCCTCGATGCCATCCTTCTCGACGCGCTGCGCGACGGCCTCGATGAGCTCATGCGTGCGCGGATGCAGCTCGCCGCTCTGCTTGTCGCTGAACAGGGGAATTGGCACGCCCCAGGCACGCTGCCGCGAGACACACCAATCGGGGCGCGCCGCGATCATGCTGCAGATGCGCTGCTCGCCCCAAGAAGGCATCCAATCGACGTGCGAGATCGCTTCGAGCGCCCCCTTGCGCAGCCCCGCCTGGTCCATGCTGATGAACCACTGCGGCGTGGCGCGGGAAATTACCGGCGTCTTGTGGCGCCAGCAATGTGGGTATGAATGATGATAAGGCTCGTCCTTCAAAAGTCGCCCCGCCTCCAGCAGCACCTTGATCACATGAGCATTGGCCTCGAACACCTGCTCGCCCGCGAACAAGGGGATCGAAGGCAGGAAGCGACCATCGCCGCCCACGGGGTTGTCGACTTCCAGACCGTAGCGGCTGCCCGCGGTGTAGTCATCCAGCCCATGGGCCGGCGCCGTGTGCACGGCGCCTGTGCCAGCCTCGAGCGTCACGTGATCGCCCAGGATCACCGGGACCTCGCGCTCGTAGAAAGGGTGCTGCAGCCGCAGCCT
>Ga0116231_10015017_pt1 | contig 10155 bp, 9 predicted proteins | sample S1TSphgellanicum_2_FD_89695 | JGI IMG/M metagenome (GOLD analysis project Ga0116231, IMG submission 89695) | Host-associated microbial communities from peat moss isolated from Minnesota, USA - S1T2_Fd - Sphagnum magellanicum MG | ecosystem: Host-associated > Plants > Peat moss > Unclassified... | reverse complement strand
CAAAAAAAAAAAACGGGGGCTTCTTGATTAAAAAAAAAACAACCCCACCATGCTCCCCCTTTTTGCCCCCCCCCCCCCCCCCAAAGTTTTTGGAATCAGTTCATTGTTTTTTACTCCACCTTGGTGGGAGTTTTTAAAAAACCTTTTGGGCCTAGGTTTTTTAGAGTGGCCTGAGGCCCTTATAATCCAACGACAAGTGGCTTTCCCCATTTCTAGTGGGGGCATATGTTTGACTTCCATGGAGGTCATTGCTTTAATTATACCTATTTGGGGAGTTGGGCCTTAGTGGCCCCTATCATACCTTCTAGGTTTTTGTTGGATTTTCACCCGTTTTTGTTAAAGGCAATTGGTGCAAACAACTTGGGGCCATTTTTTTTCTAAACACACTTGAAACTAGTGTGAGAGTTTCTTCCCTTTGGGGTTGTTGCATGTGTCCCCATTTTTGAGTAGTTTATCGAGGGAAGCATAAATCACCTTTAAGAGGGTATTTCAGAGAGGTTGCATGACCATTTTTTTATCAACATCCTTTTTGACTTACCTTTTGATTCACATTGAATGTGCTTGACGTTGTGTGCAAGGCTAGGTGTAGGTGTTTTGTTATTAACCCATCTAGTCATTATTTTTTTTCACTTGCCTTCAAATGTTTTTTCCATGGCCTTGTGCACTAGGTTGGGTCTTTCCCATCCTTTAGTCCTTGAGGTGTCACATTGCATTTGTAATTAGCTTGTGTATTTTATGGGGATCCACCTTCTTTGTTGCGCACATGGTGGGGAGAAGATGACTTTGCATGATGTTGTGTGAGATGCTTTTGTAGCCATTGCGAGGGATACAAATTTTCATGTGTTGCAAGAACAAACCCATATCCTTCCACTCTTCATTCACAATGTTGAGTTGACATTGTGTTTTTAGTTGATGGTGTCTGCTTGCTGGCAAATGTTGTCATTGTTGACCCATTCGAGTTGATTTGGTATCATGGGCTACTCTTCCTTGTGGTGTTGTTACGACAATCGTAGCTCGAGCGAAGGATGGTCTTTATTGTGATTGGTTCCCAATGCACATGTTTCTCCTTCTAGTATAGAGATTTTTGAATGTTTACACTAGCAAGCAAACGAGTTTTTTTATTGATGTGTCAACATTGTGTGGGGAGTGAAGGGCAATGGAGGCCTTCCTTTCTTAGTTTTGTGTGCAATTTATAGATAGAAGGTGTTAATGGCGCTTCAACGGGCACAAGAGGTCTTTATTTTGAGATGGGCTGTTGCAGTAGGTGAGGGTTTTTTCTAGGCTAAACATCCTTTCAGGAAGTCCTCCCCTTTCCTTATTTGATATGCTTCTTGCAACTGGAGGGGGGTTTCGAAACTTGATGTTTGGCTTATGGTTTGCCCTCTTAGGTGGTTCTTTTGTCTTCTTGGACCTGGGTCCTTCCATTTTGTTCCTTGTATACGCTCTGCAGCCCCCACTCAAAGGGTTTTGCGAGAGCAGCTAAGCACTTTGTGAAAGAATGACTGTTTTCGTGATCAAATTACAAAATAAATATACATTTTGGGTGCTTTGGTTTTTAGTTGATTGGCAGGGTTTCATCATGTATATATCATCTACTCAAAAATACTATAACCTTATCTGTAGTTCAAAAGAAGAACAAGCCAGGACTGGTTGCACGCACGACCTGGACCAGTGAGCGTTGCTCGGTCCTTGGTTTTAGTGAGAACCTTGAGTCCAGTTCCACTTACGCTAATCCAGTTCCAGTTCGTGCATTCCGGTGCCGGAGCTCGAGTGTCTGAGGACGAGGAGAAGGAGAAGAAGAATCGGAGGAGGAGGAGGACGAAGCGAAGAAGAAGAAGAATCGTAGGAAGAGGAGGAAGAATCGTAGCGGTAGTATAGTAAGGCCGAAGAAAATGACGCTTGCCGTGCACTGGACGCCCTGTTATGGTATGAGAAACTCGACACTGAGAAAAGCGACACTATGTTGTCGCTGTAAAGGAGCAAGCATGGCGGTTCGGGTGACGAAGACTGTAACCTGCGAGGGAGAGTCGGGAGAAAGTAGTAGTAGGCAAAGCGAGACCAGGAAATTGGGGTTTGGCACTAAAAATTCTAAATCCGAAAACAGGCGGGGCCACAAACAGGGTGGAGAAGCAGACGGATTGAATGCGAACGGGAAGAAATCGGCAGAGAAACGAGCAGTTGCTATGCGGGAAGGCTCAAAACAGCTCCAAAATGTGCTCCGGAATGTTGACAAAGTTAGGGCCTATTCCTGTTTCTTTTTCTCTTTCGTTTTGCGAGGTTTTTTCTTTTGCAGGACCAGTGCATTCTTTGTGGAAATAGTTGTCGGAGTGTTCTTTTCAGTGATCATTCTTTGCAGAATCATGGAGTGGAGTCTTTTCCAAATTCCCAATGTGTTATGGCACCTTCTTCTTCTTCGTCTTCTCTCTTTCTCTGTGTCTCTGTGTCTGTGGTGGAATGATGAATCAAAGAATCTGGACCATGGTGCAGGAGACGGCAGCAGAGCAGTCTAGGAAGCTTGGGATAGATCCACAGGTAGCTGCCAAGGGGAAGGTGGACTTTGTGCGGGTGGAGACATGGGCTGGAGATGGAACAGAAGCTGCACTGGAGAATTTACCAATGAAGAGTTTCAGCCCTGCTTTTATTGCTGATGAGGATACAGCTCCTTTCTATGAGCAGCTTGTGCGCAGATTACAGCTATTGGACTCCAAGGTAAATGGCATTTTGATGTGCGTTATATACATATGCTGTTTCTGTTGTAAACATGTCAGATGCTGGTTTAGGTTTACTATGGAATTGAAGTTAGGCTCTGTGTTTATTGCATCAGGTACTGCTTCACCAGATTCAGCAGTCCTCAGTCTGCTTGACTGTAGTGCTTGTTGAAAGATTTTAGCCTACACAAAGAAAATTAGGTCTCCAAACTATACAATCAGGTTGCACATATTCTAGCTATCAAGGTTTCCCGACACTGTTTTCTCAGAGCTTGACCTGTTACTCTGTAAAATCAGACCAGAAGTTTTTCAGAAGACAGTTACTTTGTCCAAATGCATAGTGCAGTTTGATGAAATTAACAGTAGAAGTGCACAGGGATCTTGTCTCACGGATTCTACTCACTTAACATGCAATACTGGTTAGTCAACAAACTGCAAACTATGGTCCAAAAGGCACATATCAATGCATTGAAGAATGCTATTCTAGAGTGATGTATGGAATTCTGGATGGATGGGCAGGGTGAGATTAGTGTAGCCCAAGGGCGGCCAATACCACCTTTTGAGCGCTGGAGCTTCAGCATAAACCACTATATACAGTTCCTGCAAGATCAGGTCTTTCTCTTCTCTCTTTCCACCTACCTGTGTACAATGTCTTTCAATTTATATCCTAATGTTTGCATGCTTAGTATTCAAGATTCTGGTTCAGATTTCCTACAGACAGCAGCCATCATGGTCTGTACAAATTTGGGCCAATACTGTTTGGAATAATGAGTTTTTAACACAGTATCCACTTTGTCTTTGTTGTAGCTTGCAGTTTACAGTGTCCTGAAGGATGTTATTGCAGCTGTCAAGAACTCCAAGTCCAGTGGTAATACTGGTCCTCGAAGCAATGGTGACGGGTCTAGTAGCCAAGCAGTCAGAGCTGTCACCGTATTTGATACCGTTCTGGGTCTGGATCGAACTAAGGTTAGCTACACCCCTAACTCCTGCTCTGTGGTGCACTCAGAGCTCAGCATTTGGGACAGCTTGATATGGGTGCTCAGCTGTCTGGATGTTGCTCATAATCTGGCAGGACTATCTCCTCAGCCATTATTGGTGGCTTGTGAAGGGTGGATCTGTGTCTAGAATACTGTAGTTGACAGACATGCATCAGCAAATGAAGTTGGCCAGAATTGATTGGATATAGTTGTGCTATATCTGCAGGAACTTACAGCTGACATTGCAGCCGTGAGTGGGGCAGCTGCAGCTGACTCAGACCTTCACACACCATCTTTGGAACCTACAACTCAGACGACTGCCTATGTGAAGGTTAAGCCAACTCTCATTTTCCATCAATTTTTTATTGCTGGAGTTACTGAAGCAGTAACGGTCTATAGTACGTGCAGGCTGCTCATGGATATCAATGGTAGCTACACATAACTAGTGACTTCCATTTTCTACATTGAGTATTGTTGACAGTGGCATTCCAAAGTATTTAGGGCAAGTTGGATGGAGTCTATAGAAATTGTAGGCTGCTGATGGATAGCAATGGTAATTAGAATTTTTTTTTGAGTTCCCCTTTCTATATTGCCAGTATTGTTGATGGGAGTATTTCACAGTACATAGAGCGAGTTGGACGGAATGCTGCAGCTGAGTTGTCAACTGAGGCCTGCCTGCAACTGTTGGCACACATTTTTGCCATCCATGTTGCTCATCTCACCACAGGTCAGTGTCCTTTCTGTGGCTATTTTCAGATGGGAACAATGCATTGCACTGCTCAAATTATGTGGATGTTGGCTTAGGGTGGTTGTTATGAACATCATTGGATCTTTGCTCACTGGTGAGATTTGTGACGAAGGGTTGAGGGGCCAGATGGTCTAGTGTTAGAATTGAGAGGTCACCTGTTGATTCTCTCTTAGACAATCCCTTTCAGTTGAATATGTCTGAGGTGCTCTATAGCTGCGAGTCTTTAAGTTTTGTGAGTATGAGAGGGGTGTTTGAAAATACAATGGATGAGTCCGAGGAAGATATTATTCAGTGTTGTACAAGACTGTCATGTAAAGTTTGAACTACTAAAATCAGGTAAGTTGTTCATGAGTGGTTTCCCTTGGTGGTGGTTGAGTTCAGATTTATGTATAATGGCAATATCCTGGTTTGCTGGATGGAGCCATCTCAATTTATTTGGGGCTTAATCGGGATATCTGTATTCTGCTCTGCTTTCTTAAGAAGTAGCTAGTATCAATAAATAGTGAAAGCTCAAGGTAATTTGCACCTGTAATAGTTACACTCATAGGCTCTGATACAAGATGTGACTGTTTGGGGATGTGTATTTACAGGAATGAGGGTAGGGGCAAAGGCAGTTGAGCGCTTGTCTGTAGTTAAAAAGTCCAGAGCTGTACACTTCTATCGTGACTACCCACAGGTATGGAATTTCAGTTCCCGTTCTGGTTTAAAAGAAGAGCATAAAATATCACAGTAATGTTCTGCACCGATGTACTTGTTACCAGTAGATCAAATCATCTGATTCTACTCACATGTTCTATCTGCTTCTTCAGAGGTGCCCATTGCAAGGTCTGCCAAGCACCAGCAGCCTGTTTTGTGAATCCACATCATATGTCCTCAAGTTAAACCTACATCAAGCAAACATTTTCATGCCTATAACTGAAGATCTTGATTCAAAATAATTGCTGAATTATTTGGACCAGTTGTTTACCATAATGGAGGGTGTTTGAACTTCAAACACATCTGCATGCAGTAAGCATCTTTTCAGATAATGATGTTGAAGTGGTAGAGTTGTATTGTTGTGGTTGCAGCAAGCACAAGATCCGCTCAGAGTATTGATAGCAGCAGTTAACATTGCAGGCTCTTACATTTTGCCAGAGGAAAGGGAACAGGTACTGTTGTGAAATTTACAGAGCTAACAGGGGCAAGCTAGCAAATATATGTGCTATACTGCTTGTGTGCTTATTGAAAACAAATGGTGCAACCTTAAATGAATCTGATATTACTGGTTGGAGAGCTACCTTGAGACTAGTGAAATCAACCAGGGGCTCAAAGATGATTACTGAAGAGATGGATATCATGTTAAGGAGTTGCAATGAATTTCAATGCATAGAAGGACTTCTCCCAGAGGTGTGTTGTGGGTATGGTGAGCTGATGTGGATGCAAGGATGCTTGGGTGTTTCACATTGCTCCTATTGGAAAGGTGTGACCTTACAGAGAGGAGTAGACCATCTAAAGTTTAAACAAGAAATCTGTTGGGTTAAGCTTGCTTCTTATGGAAAGGGCTGACCTTAAGGGGAGTGGACAGAGTATGCACACATATCAAAGGTGTATGAAGGTGGTCAAGACAGACCCTACCTTTGAGGAGGCAAAAATGTTGAGAGGACATACCTTTTCTTCAGGTCTAGATGATAGCCAAAGTCCATAGACCCCACACTGCAAATGAGCAAATCCTGAGATGAAGCCAGTTTGCTCAATTCAATATGTACTCTGAGTCTGCCTTTGCCTGAAAGGACTGTAAACTGAATAATCTGGCCTGGGAGTGCAGGTAATGCAGGAGCTAGCAAAGGCAATCCAACGGACAAGCTTACTGTTCGCAGTGCTTGCCATTGAGGAGCAACTTGAGGTGACAACCTAGTAGTGATGTTCTATGCTGAAGCTGGTGCCAAGGCTTAAATTGACTGGATCAATGGTGACACAATCCATCAATGGAAATTTTTTGTCCAAAGCTACTCTGCTTCTTCAACTCATTTTCAGCTGTAAAGGAAAAAACTGGCTGAACCTCTTTTAAAAAAAATGTGTGTCAAGTTTTGCTTTTTGGCAAAACATAAATGAAAAATCTTTGTATGGCCGTTACAAAAGCCGGGTTGTATTGTCAATTCAGTCCTGGAGACTATTAAATGCTCAAAATGAACTTAGATGTGACTTCCTCATCCATCTTCCCTTCCCTGGAACAGAAACCCACGCGAAATATCCAACTCAAGCAAATGCTAGCTCAAGTGGGGTTTCCAATCTTTATGGATGCATATCTACAGATACCTCCATCAAACCTGAAGACTGTCAGGTGAAAGCTATACTCCAATTCCCATTATTTTGAGTTTCTGTTATCTACCTCAGTGAGATATTAAATCAGAACTACTTTCCTTAGTGTGAAGTCACTGTTGAATAGTTAGTACAACAAAAGGGCCTATCATGGGAACCCTTCAGGGATTTGAGATGGGCACCTGTCATTAGGTTGAGTGGAAGGTATTGAAGATCTTCCAAGGTTCAAAAACTAGTCCTTTCCCTTACTTAGAAACTTGTTAGTGCAGGGTAAAGTTTGAGGGTGTGAGGATTCCCAAAATAAAAGGGCCTAGGGTTTAGGGTATTTCAGTTAGCACCTTACAAAGTATGTAGGGGTCTTACATAGCCTAGCGGGGGATCTTATGTTATATAACTTATCCTTGATATACACTTCAAAAAATTGGAAAGTTATCTGATGTTATATGACTAGTCCTTGATGTCAACTAAGCAAAATTGGAGAGTTTTCTTGTGTTATGTAACTTGTCCTTGATGTACACTAAACAAAATTGTAGAGTTTGTTAAGTATGAGAAATGATTTTTTTTTTGGAATTTCTAATGTTGCATCATATGCAAGCATCCCAAGAGGGATTTAGCATTAAATGCCAATAGCATTCTACAACCTGTCCAAAAAGTTAAAAGGTTAATACATAAAATTCCCCCCTTTTAAAATCCAAGTAGAAGTGTGGCAGAAAAAAATCAATCCTTTATTTGAACGTTGGTGAGTTTTTCTTCAAAAATTTGAGAATATGTGACAGAATGTTCCTTCTTGATTTTATTTTTCGCATTTGTGCGAAATTTCAAAAAAAAACAAAACTGTGACTAAAAATCGTTGACATTTAGATAGTTGTTTTGCAAAGAAATTGGTTTTTTCCCCTAACTAGAGAATGTGACATCAACTCATATAAGCTTGTTCACTTTAAGGATCGACCTTGAAAAGTGAAAGCAATTTCATTATGGTTTGTTATGAAGACAGAATGATAAAATAAGTGATGGGATTGATATTACCTTGAAAATCACTAATAAAATATGTTTTATAGATAATATTTCAATGACAAGAGGAATGATGATTTGGTATGTTTGCATGATTTTTCAGAATTTATCATATGCTTGTTTATAAGTAGATTTCAAAAACAATTTCAAAGATGATTCATACCTCTCTCCTTGTCAAGCTTAATTATCTCACTCCTTTCCCCGACTCACCAACATGGATACAAAAAGAAAAAAAACACATGACTTTTCATGTCCATGATATTTATATTAATTCAAATTAAATTAAAATAACATTTAAGATTGATGTAAATGACTTAAAAAAAATTTATTTGCTTACTTTCAGAATCTCCCTTATGAAAAGAACCCTTATGCATTATAAAAGAGAGTTTTTTGTATGCATGGAGGTTCTTGTACCCCTGGGTTCTCTTGAGGTTCAAGAACACCCTTCAGGCTCATGCCCTTAGGTCAACATCCCACATGAGAACTCACTCATACATGAACTTTCCGTACAACATGAATAATGATGAACTATTGAAAACCATATGGGAACATAAGAAGAGGGAAAAAATAGTTGATTGTCATTGGTAGTGTAAAGTAACGTGGAGCCCAAGTTAGCTATGGCATAGGGTAAACATGAGCATCATGATAAAGTAAAAGAGTTACCTTAAGGTCTTTATTTTCTTTCAAATTCACAATGAAATAATGTTTCATTTTGTTTTGTTTTTGGTTGAATTTTCAAAAGTGGCAATTTTTTGTTCGGCAAAACTTTTTTTTGTTGTTGAAAAAACACATTTAAGAATTGCTTCCTCAGATTTTTTCACAATACAGTGAAAATTCACCATAAAAAATTCCCTTGAACAAGATCTTCTTTTGTCTTTTAACATATTATATACCTTGAATCCAATTGGGCAAAACTAGGTTGCTATGTCTTGATTAGAAGCTTGCCATTATTAAGGAAGCATGTCAAGTTTTGGAAATAAATTGTTTCCCTTTTTTCTAACAATATAGTACAATATGTGATTGAATAGGGAAGTTTGTTTGGACATTGAAGCGATGTTTTTGAGCCGATATATATTACTATTGGTCTAGTATTATGTAGGCTCAATATGAGATGTAGTATATTGAGACAGCCACAGTGAACCAGCACCCACCAGTTCACCATGAAGGATGATGAATGGTAAGTGGTCAGAAAACAGTTTTCTGTTGGGTTCCAGTTCCCTAGCTAACCATGATGGTTAGCTCAGTTGTTTTTCGTTTTCTACCTACCTACTAACAACTCACAAGGAAGTTGTTCGTAGGTAGGTAGTGAAAACAGCCCTTTCCTTTGTATAAACCATCTACTTACCTAGTATTGACCTGTTTTCCTACCTATCTGCCTATATATGAGACCTATTTCCTACAGAATTGGTTACCAAGGTGAAAGCAAATACTAACTCAGGTGAGATTCATCCACAACTGAGTAATAATGGGCACCCAGTGGATGGTGCAATGGTGGGTGCTGGTTCACTGTGGCCTAGTGAGACATATTCCCATGTCAGAGATGTACAAATGAGGCCTGGTGTTCGTTGTCGAGTGCAATATTTTACACAGGAAATATTTGTGTTTAAAAATCGTTTGAACATTTGATATCAGGTTGATATATGTGTGTCAGAATCTAGCAATAGTGCATGTATCAGTAGATGGACAATACCATTATACCAGACCAGCAATATTTGTTGATATCAACTTGAGTCATACCAGCCATAACCCTGTACCTATGCCAGACCAACACTGGTTTAGTCACAGTTATTGAGTCTCACTAACAATTTTTAGTGTGCTTTCAGTTTTCTGATACATATAGTATGAATCTCTTGTGAGTAAAATTTCACAAAAGCCCGATTGTAACACAACATTCTGGTGTTTGGCTTTCCATGAAATCAGCCTTACCATTGGCTCTTCAATGGATGAATGCCATGGGTGGTGGTAAATTTGACGGGTGTTGCTGATATTAACAGATGGCTGTTATATTGAACTGTGGAACTTGCCATTGTGTTCAGACTGTGGAGCAGGCATGCCTTCTGTCTCTGAGAAAAACCCCCAATCACACCACCCATACCACCCATACTCCACTTTAGCACAGTCTGGCTGAAAATGCAATTCACATCATGATCTCAAAAGGAGCTGTCTGTGGGCGTATTATAATAATATTTTTTTGGTGTATAACTGTGTGTTAGGTGATCAGTGTCTTGAGGGAACAATGATCAATGCCGGTTTCATTGAGCAGTGGGCAAGCTAACCATCTGTGGTACTGTCAGAAGTGTACAAAGAGGTGATATAGAGGTTCAGTAATGCCATGCCAAGACCCATTGCTGCTCTGTGGTCAAAGTCCCCGCCGCCACCCCCCCACCCACCCTCCCCCCCCCCCCTCCCCCCT
>Ga0116231_10015016_pt1 | contig 10156 bp, 10 predicted proteins | sample S1TSphgellanicum_2_FD_89695 | JGI IMG/M metagenome (GOLD analysis project Ga0116231, IMG submission 89695) | Host-associated microbial communities from peat moss isolated from Minnesota, USA - S1T2_Fd - Sphagnum magellanicum MG | ecosystem: Host-associated > Plants > Peat moss > Unclassified... | reverse complement strand
ATCATTTAGAACATGTATCCAATTGTTGACAAACATTTATTTATGTTATAATCTATTGGAAAAATGTTTTTTGCAAAAAGGAAGTTGTAAGAGTTGCAAAAAGTCTCATTTTGTTTTTAATGTTTAAAGTCCACAAAACATGTGAAAGAAACTACTTATATATTTATTGTCAAAATTTCATAAATTATCTTTTTTTTTACTGCCAAAGTGGATTTTGAAAAACAAAATAATTATTGAGCACCTAAGTGTCGAACCTAAAGGTACTACTATGGTATCAGATATGAAAGGGGGTTTTTTTAGAAAAGAATCCTTCTATATTCTTGGTCATTGTTTGGAACTTATCACAAAAATATGGCAATTTGGAAAAAAAATTCATCAAAATCTGACAAATTTGCACCATTTTCTCCATGGAAAATCCTTTACATAGCTCAAAATCATTCGTGTTGAAATTGGGCCAAAATGCGCAAGTAAAAAAAATCATTGGTTAGCCTAGATCAAATGGAAGGCTTGGTTAATTATATCTTACGACGTTATGGATGCATTAAAATGGTAGCATCCAATGGTAGTATTTTTTAAATGGCTTTTACATAAATATGTTGTGATTTCCTTACATTGTTTCGCTATGTTGGAAAAAAGCCCAAATAAGGCGCATGTGGGTGGAAACCATTGGTAATTAGCTATTTATTTCTCTATGTTGATTTGTATTGTTGCTTTTGGGAATATGTTGAGAACACTTTAGGAACTTTTTTAAGCGTCATGAGAACATTTTGAGAACATGATGGGAACACCAAAATCCAAAAAAAAAAAAAATTACTTAAAAATAAACTTTTGAACCATCCCCGAGAAAGGAGAGGGAGAAGAGGTACTTGAATTTTTTTTAGTTTAGGGATTTTGTTCGACTGCATGTTCTCAATAATGCTCTTATTACTTAGTGGTGTTCCCAATTTATTTTCCATGTGTTCTTTATTAAATTCCATATGCTTTGTTGGGCCCTGCCCCCACAAACAACCCCCCCACCCCCCCCCTCCAACAAAAAAATTTACCCAAATTTTTAATAATTCAACTTTTGGGTTTTCTAAATCATCAAATTTTTTAATTATTATTTATTTTATCAAAGATCATCAAATGTACATTAGGTTACACTAGATAACCAACAATATAGAAGCAATGTTTCTTTTTTTCAACTTTGTTATGTTGTTCAAATGGCGATCATCCATAAGTATATTTATCCAAATTTGATGATACTCAAAATATGAAATTTTAAAAAATAAGCAATTGTAGGCAATTAAGGTGATTTTTTTTCTAAATATTTTAATTTTAAAGTTCATTTTTTACCCAAAAAATTCAAAAAACAAGGAATTTGTGATAAGATATCTCTTTTAAAATAATTTTCTTGTAAAATGTTGAAAGCTCACACCAACTTAAATAAATAAATAAATAAAATCATTGTATAAAACGATGCTTAAATATTTTTATAATGTCTTCAGAATTCACAGCCTTTGCCATGGCAACGAGCGCACAAGGATCCATGATGCAATTTGTGACACTTTTGTCATCATTGTGTGAGACATTGATTTTCACATGAGATGAAAATCACACAATTATATTCGTTCCCTCAATCATGTTTAATTCATCCTATCAACAAGTCAACATTCTTCACCAAAGATGAAACTCACACCCTAGTTAATGTTGTAGTAAACCCAACACATGTGAATTTATTTCCTTGATCTTACACAATTCAAAAAATAATGCCTTCAACAAAGTTCAAACCAAAGAAAGGAGTTATCATGACCAACACCCACTAATTAATTCCTTCCTATAACAATTGAAATATTTAAATGTCAACACAAAAATATTGATGTGTTCTTACATAATTCTACCAATGCCATTTGAAACTTGAAAAGTGCTGACTCACTGTATAGGTTAAGTCCAGTGACCTACCAGGTGGATCTTTGTTGTTTACTGTGTTTTCTGACATTAAAGATATCCTGAAAGTCACCCAGTATTCACCCTCTCTTTGGGCCTCATTTCACCCTCAAACCCCTCTTTCAGTGATATCTGCAAAGTAAGGAAATTTGATAAAATCTGGATATGAAATGCCAAGACTCAGCATTTAATGCACAAGGTTCAAGAGTGATTATAATAGCTCTACAGGTAGGAGCAGTGAAAATATATGTAACAGCAGTGGAGACGCTCAGGAAAAAGGAAACATTGATGAAACTCAATTAACAACAAAATTGATGGTTTTCTGAGCTTCAACCCCACTATTGAGTGCTAATGTACTTTTTTGCAGATTCATCAGTCTATACTGACACTACCAGACGAAGATGGAAGTAGTTTTTTTTCCTTGCAGAAGAATTTTTGGTTGGATAGCACTAGCAGAGATGATGGATTCCTGCTACATGAACCCCCATGGGGCCTCATCATTTCTTTCACCATGGAATTTAGCAAGACAAGAAGAGAATGATCATGCTCTGCCAGATTCTTCACTGGAAAAAACTCCACCAAGTCTCCCAATTGCACTCATTTGGAATTCTGTTATTTCTCACAAGAGTCAGTGGACAACAGCGGTGAAGGGTTTGGGAGTACCTACCAAGCTTTCTGCACGTGGCAGCTCCAACCATTTTATGTCTTTCCAGTAATCCAGCAGCATGCTGATGATGATGACCACAGATCAATCTCTTTTCCACCTTCTAAAGAAGTATTTAGTTCTGACAAAGGGCTTTGACATCTGCTACCAGACTCCCTCTCAACTTGGATATTAGGCATATCCTGGGTTCCTTTTGTTACAGCATCTTTTAAGGTTGATCTTTTAAGAAAAGGCCGATCTTCAAGCTCCCCAAAGTAAGCATAACTAATTTTACTCACCAATGCTGCATCTGCAAAATCAAGCATACAACTATTTTTCACTTGCAATTCTGCATATGTGAAATCAAGCACATAACTATTTTCCACTCAGCAATTTTGCATCTGCAAAATCTCACAAGTTCATAGGCTCACACTGGGATCTCCCAAAAGCAGCCTGGTTTTCCTGTGAGTGTTTTCCATCTGCAAAATCTCAGAGATTATTATTAAGATCTCTCGGATCTCCACCATTCCTAGCAGATTAAAAGGAGACCATGGCAGCAGAAAGTCTGACAAATACATCCAAATTCTAATCCATGGTTTTCATATGACAAGCTGGAAACTGGACACTTTTGGATTAAAGATCTTGCTTATTGAATATTGAACATTAATCCAGATGCATCAATTACCTTGAGATTCGATCGCATAAGATTTAGTGTGCTTCCCCTGCTTGTGTTCTCACCTACACAGCTTTGCAAGCTCAATGAAACAAGTAATTTCCTGCTTCGAAAAAAATCTTTCATAGGAGTGTGAGTAGACAAAGGGCTAAAAATCAAGAAGAATCTTGCACAATTAAGGAGCTTGAACTTTAGAGGCATACATACTGCCTGCTTTACCTCAGTCTTAAAACACACTGCCAGGTTCAAAATTCAGAGTTTGTCTTCGGGAACTTACCCAGTAGAGAAAAGCAGTACCACAAAAGTCAGGGATCCTCCATCCATACCCAAGGGCATCAAAGTTGAAGCTGTGATGCAAGCTTGAACCGTGTCCAAAAAGACAAAAAAGAATATATGGTTTATTGATGGGCATTGGCAGAGCAATATGCTCTGTGGATTAGATTGGACAAGAGGTGCTTCTCCTCAAACAAGTATCCCTCAAACAAATGAGCTGTTGGTTGATGATACTAAGCTAACTTTCAAAATCACTAAGAGGCCCCACCCTAATCCTACAAACTCTCGACTCCCTGAAGATTAACTTATAAGACAGGCAGAGATCCCAATCCCCAAAACAACAAACTTTCAGAGATTCTACCGATCCTACTGCTAAACAACAGAAGAATATATAGACCGCTCTAATTCTAACAGACGTTGCACCCACCATTGACAACAGAAATATTTAATCTCAGAACCCTTGAACCGGCAAATGTGCAGCAGTGCAATGCACAACAATCTCTAAAATTTCCTTCCACAGTGTTCAATTTGAGCACCCATTACCACTGCCTCCACAGGCCATGAGAACTGCATGAGCATGGTGAGCTCTAATTGGGGGCCCAACAGAGCAAATCTACCAGAAAAGAAGGCAAGGGTTCTGTTCATTGGCAGGTGCAACCTATAGAACTCTACCTATGGTACTACCAGTTTTTGTAAGAGGGGGAGAAACAAAGAGACACTGAGATTCTAAGATTCGGAATTGTTCTTCTGTGGTGGCAAGGGGATGGTAGTGGTCTCCTCTAGTCTCTCAAGCTTCTTCTTCTCTAAAAGGCCCACCTCCTCATCAACAGCTGGAGACTGCAGCTGCTTCTGTGCCTCCTTGGCCTTGAGAGCCTGCAGCTTTGCATGGTTATAGAAGCACACCCCAATAAAGGCAACCACATAACCCATAAGGTTAATGGGAGTAACCCGATCCATGATGACTGACCATGAGAAGGCAATGAGCAGCCAGTCTTTGGCCACACCCGCAACATTCATAGTCAAAGCCGAAGTTTTCCCCACCAGCAGAAACACTGCCAGGTTGAGTGCGAACGCAGCCAGGGAATTCAACCCAAACACAACAAAATCCACCTTGAATGTGGATGTTGCCTGCAGAACTGGATACTCCACAAGCGCCCAAGGGATGGAGAGAAAAACAAAACAGCATGGTGCAACATAGTAGAGAGTGGAAATAGGATTCAGAGTGATCCCTTTGGAAGTCAAGAGAATCTGGATCATCACTAGGCGAATAGCTTCAACAACCACGGCACCCAGTTGCAGCAGCACACCAAAGAGATTGAATTTCGCCTCACCATAAGCTGCAATGGCAACTCCCACAGAGATCCCCACCATGTTGGTCATGGTCTTGGAGTCAAAGGCATCTTTCTTCAGCATGACGCCAGTGGAGTACACTGCAACAGGCATGAGAGCCTTGAGCATCTGAATGAAGGAGACGGAAAGGTAGATGTAAGCAGAATTGGACAACCAGAGGGAGAGAGAATACAAAGCCCCGATTGGCACCACGGAGGACATGAAAAGCTCCCTCGTCATGTTCAGCGGCTCCACTACCTTGAAGACGCGTACCAGGAAGAAGGCTATGAAGGAGCAGAAGCCCATGTGTATCATGGTCAGACTGATCGGGAAAGGCCAGTTGTACATCTTGCGATCCAGAATGTACTTGTTGAACACAATCACCGTGAAGCTAAGGAAAATCCAGATCGCTACGTAAGCGTAGCTCACCAAGATCTTCTTGTACACCGCTGCTGCGGCCTCTCCCCTCCCCATTGTCCCGCTCTTTTGCTCTGCTTCGTTCAACAAGCCTGTTGTTTGCCTCTTCCCTGTTCTTCTTCCACAGAAGTGTGAACAGGATGATTCTCTTCCTAGTTCTAGAGAGACAATGACGCTCTTCCAACGCTTCAGAGCTCTCTTGAGAGCAGGAAATAGCCCCAATCTCTGACGTTTTTTGCTTCTCAAGACAATGTTTCGTGCTCTGACGCTCTCTGCTTTCTATTCTTTTCTGTTCAAATCATAATACTTACAGCATCGGTTTGATCAACCGCTTGTCTCCGGGGCCTTCCGCTTGCTGCGATCCTGCAAAGCTCCGAAAGAAAGCTTCGATTTCACTCTGCCTCCGTCGTTTTCAGATAATACGAAGCTCCAGAATCAAAGATGCAATTTCCCGCAGTTCGGCAGACACTAAGTTCTGATTTTCGTCCAAATCCGCGTATACTACTCTTCTCTCTCTTTCTATCTCCCCTCGTACATCGCCTCTCTCAGAGAAGAAAAACCGAAGCAAAAACCAAAGCAATGCCGAACAGATACGCTAATCTCACTCCTCTCTTTCCTATTTTCAATTCTTCTTGCCCAAGAAAAGAAAGCAACGAACTGAAGAGAGATCGTCAGACCTCCAGAAACAAATATGAAGTTTTTGCACTTGGTTCTGGTTTTTTCCAAAACCGTGTATTTACTCTTCTCTCTGTTTCTATCTCCCCTCGTACGTCGCCAATCTCCGGAAAGAAAAACCCCGCAAAACCCAAAGCATTGCCAGAAAACAGATACACGGATCCCACTACTCCTCTCTGTAGAATTTCAATTCTCCTTGCTCAAGGACAAAAAACAGCAACTGATAACTGTAGGGAGGCGATCCTCAGACCTGCTCCTCCGGACGAGTTTCGCGCCTCCAAAAATGGACAATGAGTTTCACCTCCGTTCTTCCTCGTCTCTTGTCTGTTTCGGGTCGTTTAAAAGCCAAAAAAAGAACAGCAATAACACGCATTTTCAGCTACAGCACTGATCTGACTTCAATCAACAGAGCGTGGAGCAATCAGAAGCGCAACAACCGCAGGAAATTTAGCACGGGCGAGAGCAGTGGTGCACTTCCGCCATCACTCCTCTTTCCCCTCCTCGCTCTCTCCCACCTTCCCTCCCTCCCTCCCTCCCTCCCTCCACGCCTTCAAAGCCCTGAGAATCTTTTCCGTATCTTTTTCCTCCCACGGTTCAGATTTCCTAATGTCCACATCCGACGGTCGTCCACCACCGAAATTGAAAAGATGTCACTTTTGCATTGCTGCAATGCTGGGTGGTCCCGGGCAAATGGTGGGTCGGGGGCCCAGGCGACCCGCGCTAGTTCTCCATCTCACCGTTCACCCGGTTACTTATCGGACGGTTGCCGTGGTGACTGACTGGTAACCACCAGTTGATTTTACCAGAGGTTTCGGTCGTCGTCACGCGGGGTTCCAAAGTCGGGCGACGCGGAAAGGTGACCGGCTGTAGCTAGTCTCCGGCCTGTACTGTGTGTTATCTTAGGTACCTAGTAGCCTATTTATTATAGGCTGCCCAGACTAAAAATAACTCCTGGCCCGGAATTAATAATTCCTTTTAATCAATGCCCGGACTGCCCTCCGCCCACCCCCCCTACGCCAATTTGAAAAGCAAATTCACCCTGTCTTCACCCTGTCTTTGGGCCTCCTTTCACCCTCTGACCCCTCTTTTAGTGGCATCCGTAAAGTAAGGAAATTTTATTAAATCTCAGTATGAAAATGCTGAAACTCAGTACGAAATGCCGAATCTCATCATTTAATGCACAAGGTTCGAGAGGAATTATAGTAGCTGTACAGATAGGAGCAGTGAAAATATATGTAGCAGCAGTGGAGGCGCTCAGTAAAAAAGAAAGATAGGGTGAAACTCAGGAAACCATCAAATGAATGGTTTTCTCAGTGAATGCTAATGTAGCTAATGTACTTTTTTGCAGGTTTCTTTTGAAATTCACCTTGTGTATGACCAAACTCAGGGTACTGCTGCTGTGTTTGCCTGACTTTATGGATATCTCTATTGTCTAAATATGGTGTGACTTTTGACTTTTTTTTTCCTCAAAATATGGCGAATTTTTTGCATTTTTTCCCCCAAAAAAAAACCCTTTGTACACTTTGAAAAGGAATTTTAATTTTAATTTTTGGGTTGGCACACAGTGTGAAATTTCACCAAGGAAAATGCACTAATTGGGAGACATACCGCCATTTTTGTAAAAAAAGATATGGGGTTTTCATTCCAAGGCTTGTAACCTTAGTGATCTTTCGATACCTTTGCCCAAAACTGCAAGCAAAATAATGGAAAGGTTTACATACAACCGAATGGAATTATTGAATTTCCCAAGCCCCCAAACAGAAAGTAAAATAATAATAACAACAATAATAAATTTCATGGAAAAAAAATTAAAAATTCATTTCATTGAACAAGTAAGAGATTTTTCTAGTGATGTCCTTATGGGAACTCATATTTCCCGTAGATTTTTTTTTTAAAAATAAAAGTTGTGAGGTCTTTTCATTACATGGGTTTAATTCTTCCTCAACCCGACCTTATTGTACACGAAAGAATGAGTAGAACTGAAATAATGAAATGAATTGAGTACGAAGTAGGTAGTGCTCTATTATGCAATGAAAACCCAATGGATCATTGAGCCTGCAGAAGAACAAAAAAGAATGATTCCAAAATCGTATACCTAATTTTCAATATAAGTGTCAAAAATTGAAACCATTTCATTCCATAATTCCAGTTGACAAACAATTCAAAACATCATCTCACCGAGGAGGCTGTGAAATGATGCCAAAATCCATGCATAAATAAAATGGAACAAATGGATGAAAGATTAAATGAAATGGGACGAATGGATGTAACATTAAATGAAATGGGACGAATGGATGTAAAGATTAAATGAAATGGGATGAATGGATGTAAGATTAAATGAAATGGAACAAATGGATGAAAGATTAAATGAAATGGGACGAATGGATGTAAAGATTAAATGAAATGGAACAAATGGATGAAAGATTAAATGAAATGGGATGAATGGATGTAAAGATTAAATGAAACGGAACAAATGGATGAAAAAATTAAACGAAATGAGATGAATGGATGTAAAGATTAAATGAAACAGAACAAATGGATGAAAGATTAAATGAAATGGGATGAATGGATGTAAAGATTAAATGAAATGGAACAAGGGCGTGGCCTTGCCATTTACATTAAAAAGCATCTTAAGGCAAAAGAAGAATTATGGAAATTCAAATATTTCACCTTACAAAAATACAATCTTCAAAAAAAATCCTCTAAAAGACACCAAAATCGTTCACGATATCATAACTCGATAACTAATCTCAAGTTTCAGCACAAGCAAAAATATCATCTTCCAAAATTCCTTGTTAGGTTCCATATTGTTGGCTGGCCTATTGGAACCTAATACAGAATAAATTTATTTTTGAAACTATTTATTTAATTTCTGAAAATTAAAAAAAACCCCCCAAAAATGCAAATTTTCACATTTAAAAAAAAAAAAAGAATTTTGGCAACTAAGAAAAAATTTGTCACAAAAAGAAGAAGACACCAAAAGGAGGAGACTGAAAGGATTGGGACAAAATGGAAGAATATCAATGATGCTACTACAAGTGCATGATTACTATGGTGCTGATAACATGAACCAATCAAAGCAAATAAAAATTATGGCTATATACGGTTATTCCACTTTCGGGTGGTCAAGTTAAGCACATGTGTATGAAATATGAAGCAATCAAGCAAAATTGAATTATGGCTATTGCACTTTATTGCACTTTTGGAGTCCAGTTTCACATGTGTATGGTGCAACCAACCCAAAATTGTTAGGCCAATTGAGGACAAGTCATGATGCGGGCTCCTTCACAATGCATGAATTCCATAGTAGTAGTAATGTGCTCTCCCATTTTGTTCAATTCCAAGCTTGTGTTTGTCCATAGTACAAAGTGGCCTTTGTTGGTGTCACCTACCAAGGCAAGGACATTGTGTTTAGATTCATTATAGAGTATAGTAGCTTAAGGGATTTTTATAGGCCCCTACTAGGTAATAATAATAGGTCTATTTTTATATAAGGATTTTTGAAAGATAATAATATTTTGGCTTGTGTTGAAACTTGAGATTAGTTATTATAGAGTTATAATATCTTAAATGATTTTTGGTTTATTTTAGAGGATTTTTTGAAGATTATATTTTTGTATTGTGAAATAATAATATTTGAGTTTCCGTAATTCTTCTTTTGCCTTAAGATACATTTTTAATGTAAATGGCAAGGCCACAGTGTCACACACACAACCCTTGTTGTGTGTGTGTGTGTGTGTGTGTGTGTGGCTTGGTGTAGATGAGGTGGTGATCAGCGACAAGCTTATTTAGCCAAATTTGGCTATTAAAAATATGAAAGGAAAAAATTAAACATCCTTATATTTTTTGGCTACCTACTTATTTGAACATTTCATAAGAAATCTGACAATTTTCTTTTTAATTTTCTAATTTTGGGTGTTCTAAAAAACATCATTGAATTCGTAAACAATTAATTTCATAATTCTTCTTTTGCTTTTTTTAAAGATATTTTTAATGTAAATGGCAAGGCCACAGTGTCTGGTACAAGGGACATAATGGTGAAATGTTGCTATTGGGAACATCTCCTAAGGAACACATTGGGAACTTTATTAACATTTTGGGAACCTTAAATGAACATCTTGGGAACAACCTCCCCCACCCCCCCCCCCCACAACACTAAACAAATACCAACACACACAAAAAAATCTCGACATATTTACTATTCTTTATTATTACAAATT
>Ga0116231_10015015_pt1 | contig 10156 bp, 7 predicted proteins | sample S1TSphgellanicum_2_FD_89695 | JGI IMG/M metagenome (GOLD analysis project Ga0116231, IMG submission 89695) | Host-associated microbial communities from peat moss isolated from Minnesota, USA - S1T2_Fd - Sphagnum magellanicum MG | ecosystem: Host-associated > Plants > Peat moss > Unclassified... | reverse complement strand
CGTGATTTCCTCCACGCACCGCGACCTGAACGACCTCATGGGGGGCGGTCACTTTCGAGAGGATCTCTATTACCGCCTGAACGTGGTGCATATCGAGTTGCCGGCGCTCGGCAAGCGCCGCGAGGACATCCCGCTGCTGGTCGCGCACTTTCTCGAACAGCAGGCAAAGGAGAGCGGTCAGCGCAAGATCTACGCGCCCGAAGCCGTGGAACTGCTGGCGACGGCCGAATGGCCCGGCAACGTGCGCCAGCTCTACAACGTCGTGCGCCAGAACGTGGCTCTCTCGCACGGCGCCATCATCACGGCGGAGGTCGTACAGCAGAGTCTCGGCGGCGGCTCGACGCGCCTGCCCTCGTTCGACGAGGCCCGCGACGAGTTCACGCGGAACTATCTGTCGCAGATTCTCCAGATCACGACCGGCAACGTCAGCCAGGCGGCGCGGCTCGCCAAGCGCAACCGCACGGACTTCTACAAGCTGTTGTCGCGCCACCAGCTCCTGCCGGACGACTTCAAGAAGAGCTGAACTCCCCGTCCCGCCGTCACGGGATCCGGTCAGCCGGCGCCGTAGAACTCCGCGACGCTCGCCACCACGTGCGCGAGCTGGCGCTGCTCGAGTTCCGGATAGATCGGCAGTGCCAGCGTTTCGACGGCCGCGCGCTCCGACTCCGGAAACTCTCCGGCCCGATGGCCGAGATACGCGAAACAGGTTTGTGCGTGCAGCGGCACCGGATAATAGATTTCGGTGCCGATGCCGCGTTCGCTCAAGAATCGCTTCAGCTCGTCGCGCCGCGCCGCGCGCACGACATACTGGTTGAAGATATGCCGGCCGCCCCGGATCACGGCCGGCGTCGTGAGCCGGTCCCCGAGCCCTGCCGCGGCGAAGCCCGCGTCGTAGAACTCGGCATTGCGGCGCCGCCCTTCGCTCCAGCCGTCGAGGTACTTGAGCTTCACGCGCAACACCGCCGCCTGCAGTTCGTCGATCCGAAAATTGCCGCCGATGACGGCGTGGAAATACTTCGGCTTGCCGCCGTGCACACGCAGCACGGCCAGCCGTTCGGCGAGTTCCGCATCCTGGGTCGTGACGAGTCCCGCGTCGCCGAACGCGCCCAGGTTCTTGCTCGGAAAGAACGAGAAACAGCCGATGTCGCCGATCGAACCCACGCGCCGCCCGTCCGCCGCTTCCGTGCCGATGGCCTGGGCGGCGTCCTCGATGACCTTGAGGCCGTGGCGGCGTGCGATGGGCATGAGCGCGGCCATATCGGCGGACTGGCCGTACAGGTGCACCGGCATCAACACCCGGATGCGCCCGCCGGTGCGGCGATTGCAAAGGCTGCCATCGACGACGTCGCAGTCGCGTTCGATGAACTCCTGCACGGCCGCGGCCGAGAGATTGAAGGTCACGGGATCGATGTCGCAGAATGCCGGCCGGGCTCCCAGCCGCGCAATCACCCCCGCCGTGGCGAAAAACGTGAACGGCGACGTGATGACTTCATCGCCCGGCCCGATGCCATAGGCCATCAGGGCCAGCAGCAACGCATCGGTCCCGGAGGACACCCCAATGCCCTGGGACGCACCGCAGTAGGCGGCGATTTCCGCTTCCAGAGACTTCACGTGCGGACCCAGGATGAACTGCTGGCTCGCGCAGACTTGCTCGACGATCGGCATGACTTCAGCGCGGATTTGCGCAAATTGCGCTTTCAAATCAAGCAACGGGACGTTCAGCATGACGTTTCAAGGATAACATCTCGCAGCCGCGGCCATGCATGCGCCGCGGCGGCGAACCCGCGAGTCGATCCGATGTTATGTTTATTAGCGATAGTTCACAGCGGGTCGACCTCCCTTCGATGATAATCTAGTGATTATTTGCCGCCGCTGTAGTGCCGCTCTCTGCTGCGCGCCGCCCGCGGCTGCATGGCGCTACATGGACAGGCGATGACTCAACCGGTTTTGGCGAAGCAGAGCTTTCTCATCGCGGTGCTCACGGGTATTCAAGCCGTCATGCCCGCGATAGTGGCGGTTGCGTCGCTCTACTTGACCGTGGTGCTCTACGGCAAGGTGTTCGACGCCTCCGCCGCCGCCGTCGTGATCGTGATGTGCCTGCTGCTCGTGCGTCCGCCGCCCGAGGTGAGTCATCAGCTCACCTCCGAACGCCTCTCCGCGGTCGTCGACGTGATCCTGCGCTGGATCCTGATGCTCGTCGCGCTGCTCACGCTCGGCTACATCACCAAGTCCCTCGAGTTCTACCCGCGCCGCATTTTCCTGACTTGGGCGGCGAGCACGCCGATGGCGCTGATCTTCTCGACGCTGACGATGCAGGCGATCATGCGCCGCTTCCTGATGAGCGCCTTCGACAACCGCAGCGCCATCTTCGCCGGGTACAACAACAGCAGTATCGAACTCTGCAATCGCCTGAAACGCAATCCCGCGATGCGCATCGAGGTGACCGGGTTCTTCGACGACCGGAGCTCGGACCGGCTCGGCATGCATGCCGATCATCGGCTCGTCGGCGGCTTGAGCGACGTCGCCAAATACGTCAACGAGCACGGCACCGACATCATTTTCATCGCGCTGCCGATTCGCCACCTCCAGCGGGTCATGAATCTGCTCGACGATCTGCGCGACACCACGGCCTCGATCTATTACGTACCGGACATCTTCGTGTTCGATTTGATCCAGGCCCGCTCCGGCGAAATCCAGGGCATTCCGGTCGTGGCCATGTGCGAAACGCCGTTCTACGGCTATCGGGGCGTGACCAAACGGCTCACGGATCTCGCCTTCGCCGCGCCGATTCTGCTCTTGTGCCTGCCGCTGTTCGTCGTGATCGCGGCACTGGTCAAGCTGTCATCGCCCGGCCCGATCATCTTCAAGCAGCGCCGCTACGGCCTCGACGGCCAGGAGATCGCCGTCTACAAGTTCCGCAGCATGCGCGTCACCGAGGACGGCAACCAGATCACGCAGGCGTCCCGCAGCGACAGCCGCGTCACGCCGATCGGCAGCTTCCTGCGCCGCTCCTCGCTCGACGAACTGCCCCAGCTCATCAACGTGCTGCAGGGCCGCATGAGCCTCGTCGGTCCGCGCCCGCACGCCGTCGCGCACAATGAGGAGTATCGCAAACTCATCAAGGGCTACATGGTGCGGCATAAGGTGCTGCCGGGCATCACCGGCCTCGCCCAGATCAACGGCTGCCGCGGCGAGACTGCCCAGCTCGAGGAGATGGAGGCGCGCGTGAACTACGACCTCGATTACCTGCGCTACTGGACGCCGATGCTCGACATCAAGATCATCCTGCTCACGGCGCTGCGGGTGTTTCGGGACCGGAAGGCGTATTGACGAGCGCGAATCCGGTCGACACGAATCCGGCATGAAACACGAACCGGCCGCGCAGCGGTCCGGCGACCAGCTTAGCGACGCTCAAGGATCGCAGCGGGTGCACCTCGAAGCTGCCGCTGTGCTGCCAGCCGCCGGCGGGCGACAATTCGATCGCGACGTCGTGAAACCCCACGCGTTCGCCGAGCGCAGGATACTCAGCCTTGTAGAACGCCTCCTTGGCCGAAAATATCACGGTGGCGGTGCGTGCCCTGAGTTCGCGCGGCAGTGACTTGAGCCGGGAGATCTCCTCCGGCACGCAGATGCTCGGCCAGAGGGGTGCCGTGACGCGGCCGACGATCTCCGTGTCGATGCCGATGCCGCGCAACGCCGCGGCATGCGCCACCACGGCCGCGCAGAAGCCCCCGGTGTGCGTGATGCTGCCGACGACGCCCGCGGGCCAGAGGGGCTGGCGATCGGCGCCGATCAGGAGCGGCTCCTCGGCAATCCCCAACCCCGCGAGCGCGCGCCGCGCGCAATACCGGCCGGCCGCGAATTCGCGCCGGCGCTTCTCCACGGCCCGTTGCACCAAGGCCGCCTCGGCCGCCAGCAACTGTGACTCATCTCCCGGTTCGGCCGTGGTCACGCCGATCACGCCGGCGGGAAACAAGCCGCCGATCAGGCTCATGCCATCCGGGGGAGTCGCTGCGAGAGGACCATCGTTGCTCATGGGCGGGCAGCTTAGCCGAAACTCAAGCGTGCCGCGCCCAAGTCGATGCGACGATGAGCGGATCCGTGAGACTCCCGGTGGATTTCCGCAATCGAACTACTTACCATCGCCCCGTGATGCCGAATCGCACGCGAGTCCGCCCGTGAACGCACTGATCGACGCGTCGACGCCGCCGTCGGGTACCCCAGGCAGCCGCCTCTTGAGCACGGGCGGTGAGCTCTGCGTCGCCGACCTGCTGCGCGCCTCGACGCTCGATGGCACGGCACTCGACCTGCATGGCCGCTCGGTGCTGATCGCCACGGTGGGCCAGCTCGGCAGCGCCATTGCGCTGCTCGAGCTCGACGGCGTCGCGCGCCGCATCGTGCTGTGCACGCCGGACTTGAGCCCCGCACAGCTCGTCTCCGTGGCCGCCACCGCCGAGGCCGAGGCCGTCGTTATCGACGACGCCATGGCCGAGGGCCCCTCATTGCGCGAGTTGCCGCCCGCGCTCACCCGCGTGAGACTGCGCGCGCGGCCCAGCGTCGCGATCGGCAGGCGCCGTGCCACGGTCGCGACGGAGTGGATCTTGCTGACCTCCGGGACCACGGGCACACCGAAGTTGGTATCGCACACTCTCGAGAGCCTCGCCGGGGCCCTGCCCCGACAGACGACGGGTGACAAGCCCGTCGTCTGGAGCACCTTTTACGACATCAGGCGCTATGGGGGGCTGCAGATCTACCTGCGCGCAATGCTCGGCAACTCGACGCTGGTGTTGTCCGATGCCGAAGAATCGCCACCCGCCTTTCTCGCCCGCGCCGGCGCTGCCGGCGTGACCCATGTGTCGGGAACGCCGTCCCACTGGCGGCGCGCCCTGATGAGCGGCGCCGCCGGATCGATCGATCCCGACTACGTCAGGCTGTCGGGCGAACTCGCGGACCAGACGATCCTCGACAATCTGCGCAGCGCCTATCCGCGTGCGCGCATCGGACATGCCTTTGCCTCGACCGAGGCGGGCGTCGCCTTCGACGTCAACGATGGGCTCGCGGGTTTTCCGGCCGATTACATCGAGAAGGGCCGCGCCGGCATCGAGATGAAGGTCGAGAACGGCACGCTGTGGATACGCTCGGGCCGCACGGCCACGCGCTACTTGGGTGAAACCCCCGCGCTCGCGAGCGGCGACGGCTACGTCGACACCGGCGATCTCGTCGAACTCGTCGACGGCCGGTATCATTTTCGCGGCCGCCAAAGCGGCGTCATCAACGTGGGCGGCCTCAAGGTCCATCCCGAAGAGGTCGAGTCCGTGATCAACGCCGATCCGCGCGTGCGCATGTCCCGCGTCCAGGCACGCCGCAACCCGATCACCGGCGCGGTCGTGGTGGCCGACGTCGTGCTCAACGATTCCGGCGGCGCCGCGGCCGACCCCGGGCGGCAGGAGCGCGTCAAGCAGGATCTCCTCGAGGCCTGCCGCACGCGGCTCGCCAAACACAAGGTGCCGACGATGCTGCGCTTCGTGCCGACCCTCGAACTGACCGCCGCCGGCAAGTTGGTCCGCCCGCGTGCTTAACGTCATCGTGACGGGCGGCAGCCGCGGTCTCGGGCTCGCCATTGCCGAGCAATTGGCGAGCACGGGCTACCGAGTCATCGCCGTGGCCCGCAAGGACACCGAGACGCTGCGGGCCGCGCGCGAGAGGGCTGCCGCGGCCGGCCCCGGTGCCATCGAATTCCGTGCCATGGACCTGTCCGACATCGACGGCCTGGGGCCGTTCGTGAAGGCGCTGCGCGCCGAGTTCGGCGGCTTTTACGGCCTCGTCAACAATGCCGGTCTCGGCACGGGCGGGGTCCTCGCGAACATGCGCGACGCGGACATCCAGCGTCTCGTCACGTTGAATACCGTCTCGCCGATCGTGCTGTCGAAATACGTCGCCAAGTCGCTCATGATCGAGCGCCGCGGCCGAATCATCAACGTGGCGTCGATCGTCGCACTGACCGGCTACAGCGGACTCAGCGTCTACAGCGCGACGAAGGCATCCTTGCTCGGCTTCACTCAGTCGCTGGCCCGCGAACTCGGGGCGCTCGACATCACGGTGAACGCGATCGCGCCCGGATTCATCGCGACCGAGATGACCGAGGAACTGTCCGAGGCCCAACGCGAACAGATCGCGCGGCGCAGTGCGCTGAAGCGCATGGCGACACCGGCCGACGTGGCGCGCAGCGTCGAGTTCTTGATGGGCGACGGGGGCCGGAACATCACCGGCACCGTGTTGACCGTGGACGCGGGGAACACGGCCTGAAGAGTCACAGGCGCAGCGTGCCGTTTCGGATCCGATCGTAGAGTTCGCCGTCGATCCTGACGTAGGCCTGCCGGCGGCCATCGTCGACATAGAGGGGATCGGCGCTGCCGGCAGGATCGAAGCCAGCTTCGATCAAGGTCTGTTTCTTCGGTTTGAACGTGCCGGTGGCCTCGAGCGCCTCGAGGATCCGCAGAAACACCGGTCGCGCGTAGGGCGGCAAGGCCGCGGCGACGGCGCTGCGAAAGCCGGCGAGATCGAAGCTGGGCCCGACGACGAGCGCCGCCATGCCCGCGCGGCCGTCGGCGCCCGGCACCGCGACCCCATACACGACCCCTTCGAGAACGCCCGGCAACGCGGTCAGCGTCGACAGCACTTCCGCCGTCGAGACGTTCTCGCCCTTCCACCGATACGTCTCGCCGACCCGATCGACGAAGTAGTAAAAGCCGCGCGCATCGCGCCGCATGAGATCGCCGGTTCGGTACCAGGCATCGTCGGGGGCGAATACCCGCCGCAACACCTTGCGCGACGATGCATCGGGATCGGCATAGCCCTCGAAGCGGCCCCCGTGGCCGGCGTCCTCGCCGGCAATCAAACCCACCGCCTCGCCGATCTCATCGGGTTCGCAGCGCTCGCAGAACCCGTCGGCATTGCGCTTCGGCTGACCGGCATCGACGTCGAACCGCAGCAGCGCGACCGGCATCCGTGCCGCGAGGAACGGTGGAATCCTGCCGATCGCGCCCGGCTCACCCTCGCAGTTATAGAGAGAGAAGGTGCCCTCCGTCGAGGCGTAGTACTCGAGCACGCGCGGAACGCGAAAGCGCTGCTGAAACGGCAGCCAGACCTCGGGGCGCAGGCCATTGCCGCAGGCGACGCGCAGCGAGTGCTGCTGTTCGTCCGGCTGAGGGGCGGCATTCACGAGATACCGGCACAGTTCGCCGATGTATTGAAACAGCGTGCAGCCCTCCTCACGCACGTCGCGCCAGAAGTCCGACGCGGAGAAGCGCTTGCGCAACACGACCGACCCGCCCCCGAGCAAGGTCGCGCCCGTGGCGACCACGCCGCCGACGCTGTGATAGAGCGGGAGGCAATCGTACATGCGGTCCGTCGGCTGCGTATCGAGCATGCCGGCGAACCAATGACTCCATTGCAGCACACGGTGATGGCTGACGCGCGCCGCTTTCGGCAATCCCGTCGTCCCCGACGTGTAAATGTAGAGCGCGGTCGACCCTAATTCCGGCACCGGGCAATCCGCCTCGCTGAGCGGGTCCGGCGCGGCGCGGGCGAGCTCCGGTTCGAGCGGCGCAAAGTCGTGCGAGCTTGCGCCCAGGACCGTGACACGCAGGTCCGCCGGAAGCCGCAGCCGGATGTCGCTGACCGCCGCCGCGAGTTCCGCCGCCACGATGAATCGCTTGGGCGCGACGATGGCGACACAGTGCAACAGGGCGGCACCGACCAGCTGAGAATTGACCAGTGCGACGATGACGCCGATGCGGTTCAACCCGGCCCAGACGGCCAGATAGTCGACACAATTCGGCATGTACAGGCAGACGACGTCGCCGCGGGTGAGCCCCTGCGCGAGGCCCCAGCGCGCATAGCGCTGAGCGAGCCGGCTCAAGTCGACATAAGACAGACGCCGCTCACGATCTTCGATCGCGCTGGCCGATCCATGCTTTGCCGCCAGGCGGTCGAGCTCGATCGGCCAGACGACGCCTGGTTCGCGCTCGATGCCGGCCGTACGCTCGAGGGCGCGCAGCCACGCCTGGCGCGCAAACTTCGCGTTGAGGTCGGTGGCGCTCATAAGATGAGAAACCTACCACGTCTCGGAGCGCCCTTCGCGGTAAACTCCGGCACAATTTCTCACGAATACCGATACACGTTTACCGACACACGTTTAAAGGCACCCGGTTACAGAAACCCGAATCGATGAAACGAGAAACCATAGCGATTCACGGCGGCTTCGACTCGGATCCGGCCACCAAGGCGGTCGCGGTCCCCATTTACCAGACGGCCGCATATTCCTTCGACAGCGCCGAGCACGGCGCCGCGCTGTTCAACCTCGAAGTCGAGGGTTACCGGTACACGCGGATCAGCAACCCGACCACCGCGGTGCTCGAAACGCGCGTGAGCGAACTCGAGGGCGCCGTCGGCTCCTTGAGCGTCGCCTCGGGTCAGACCGCGCTGTACTACGCGGCGGTCAACGCGACCGAGATGGGCCGCAACATCGTCTCGGTGCCCCAGCTCTACGGCACGACCTACACGTTGTTCGCGCACATTTTGCCCAAGATGGGCATCAAGGTGCGCTTCGCAAAATCCGACCGTGCGGCCGATATGGAGGCGCTCATCGATGCCGATACTCGCGCGCTCTTCTGCGAAACCGTGGGCAACCCGGCCGGCAACGTCTGCGATCTCGAAGCGCTCGCCACGCTCGCCCACCGCCACGGCATGCCGCTGATCGTCGACAACACGGTCGCGACGCCCATGCTCGTGCGACCCGGCGACTACGGCGCCAACGTGGTCGTGCATTCGCTCACGAAGTTCATGGGCGGCCACGGCACGACGCTGGGGGGCATCGTCGTGGACTGCGGTAATTTCGACTGGCAGGCGCATGCGGCGCGCTATCCGATGTTCACCGAACCGGACGAGTCCTACCACGGGCTCGTCTATACCGAGCATTACGGCAAGGCGGCCTTCATCGGCCGCTGCCGCAGCGTCTTCCAACGCACCATGGGCGCCGTGCTCGCGCCGATGAATGCCTTCTTGTTGCTGCAGGGGATCGAGACGGTGGCGCTGCGCGTCGATCGGCATGTCGAGAACGCGAGGACGGTCGCTCATTTCCTGCGCGAACATCCGGGTGTCGAGTCGGTCAACTATGCCGGTTTCACCGACAGCCCGTATTACCCGCTCGTGCAGAAATACCTGGGCGGCCGCGCCTGTTCCCTGTTGACCTTCGACATCAAGGGCGGCTTCGCGGCGGGAATGCGCTTCTACGATGCGCTCAAGCTGTTCAAGCGACTGGTCAACCTGGGCGACGCGAAATCCCTCGCCTGCCATCCCGCCTCCACCACGCACCGCCAGATGACGCCGGCCGAACAATTGAGCGCAGGGGTGGGTCCCGGCAGCATACGGCTCAGCGTCGGCATCGAGCACATCGACGACATCCGCGCCGATCTCGATCAGGCGCTCGCGGCGGCAACCGCCTCGTGAGCGCGCCGACGCGAAGCGACGCCGGCATCCCGGATGCCGTGGCAAGCCTGTTTCCCTGCGCGGCGGAGCGCCGCCGCACCGATGATTGGCTGACCGAGACCCTGGCGGCGGCGCTGACCCGGCTGCAAGCGGGACCGGTCGCCCCCACGATCGACATGGCGGCTTTCCGCAGCGAACTCGCGGCGTTCGATTTCACCGCTGCGCGCCCGCTCGAAGAGGCCCTCGCCTGGACGATCGACCGCATGCAACACGGCATCGTGCAGATGGCGAATCCCCGCTATTTCGGTCTGTTCAATCCGGGCGCCGGCTTCCCCGCGCAATGCGCGGATCGCGTCGCTGGCCTGTTCAACCCTCAGCTCGCGAGTTCCGCGAGTTCGCCGGTTCCGGTCGAACTCGAAAACCACGTCATCCGCGCGTTTGCCGAGCGGGCCGGCCTGTCCGACGACTCCGGCGGACATTTCGCGACCGGGGGCTCGGAGGCGAATTACACGGCACTGCTGTGCGCCTTGACCGTCGCCTCGCCGCGTTTCGCCGCCGACGGCGTGCAGGCGTTTCCGGGTCCGGTGCGTTTCTACACGTCGCGCGACTGTCACATCGCCTGGCTCAAGATTGCGCACCAGGCCGGCGTCGGGCGCACGGCGCTGCG
>Ga0116231_10015014_pt1 | contig 10157 bp, 9 predicted proteins | sample S1TSphgellanicum_2_FD_89695 | JGI IMG/M metagenome (GOLD analysis project Ga0116231, IMG submission 89695) | Host-associated microbial communities from peat moss isolated from Minnesota, USA - S1T2_Fd - Sphagnum magellanicum MG | ecosystem: Host-associated > Plants > Peat moss > Unclassified... | reverse complement strand
ATGTATGTGGGTGTAGTTGATGTGGGTCAGTGGTAGATGTGATGCTGACAGAGTAAAATTGAAAGTCATCTGGTGGAGGTGCATCAAACACTTAAACATCATCATTTAATAATGGCATGTTTGGATTTGCATTGCCATTGTCAGACCCTTGAACTTGCCAAACTATCATATTAGACAACAATTTTGAAAATGGAATCTCGTCATCATCAAGGAATTCAAAGGGGTCATGTTTGATTTCATTTTTATTTGGCTCATCTAATGTTATGGGGTTTTCATCTTATGAGTCGTTTCATTTGCACTTTCATCAACATTGGACATGAAGTTTTTAGACAACATATTCTTTTCATACCATGCCATGGGGTTGGTGCTAGGTTGTTTTTGCAAGAGCTTGCTATTAGTGTATATGTACATTAGGTCTTTCGTTCGATTTGATGTTAACCAATTTTGCACTTTGTTATGGACAAATGAATATGAACTCTAATTTTGCTTGCACAATGATGCAAAACACACTTATGCCAAAATGCAACAAGTGATGGGTGTAAATGTGCATCCACCAACTCCAATCAAATTTCACCACTCATGTGGGAGCAACTTTAGGCCCTTCATTAGGGGGGTGTTAAAAAATGGTCTTCAACTTTCAACAAAATCTGTAAAATCTCTTAAAGCTAAGGCATAAGCTGTTGGGTTATGAATTGTTTTTCGCAAAACTCTATTTAACATTTTCTTTGCATTTGCATCATCATGTAGGCAAATTTCACCCAACAAATATGGATTGAGAAGGGCCCTTGCATAATGTAAGTCGGTTGTCAACATCTTCCACCTTTGGTAAAATTGATCTTCAATCACATTTGCAAGGTTTGATGGTAGTTCAAACAATGGATCTCATAATGATAAAACATGTCACTTCAATATTTTCATGATAAGCCATGCCCTCCCTATACAAAGTTGTTTGCCATCAAATGCTTTCAATAACACTAAAAACCAGTTTCACCATGTGTACAAAGTTAGCACAAGTATCCCAAAACTCATCCCTCCTCACATTGGTTCAAACAACTCTTGCCTTGGTGAGTGACTTTTGATGATGATTACCATGCAATGAGTTGACAAAAGTTGTTTAATCAAGATCAGTAATAATTTGTTTAATGGCAAGTTTGAACTTGAACAACCTTTCAACCATTAAATAATTGGTTGCAAACTATGTTTTAGTGGGGTTTAGTAACATTAGGTTGGTTTCATAATGATGAAAGATTGTTAATGGCACATGGTGTTATTGTATGAAAGAAACAACAATTTTTGTCTTTTTCACAATTTGTTTCACCCATGTTGTTTTTCCCCAATAACAATTCCAAACATTGAGCAACATAACCTTGAAAATAAAGACTTGGAAAACAATGGATTAGAAGGTCAATTGCACTTCTCATGTTCAAAGCATTGTTTACAAATTTGTACAATATTGTCAATTCCAATGGTTTCAATGTATCCATTTGAATCATTACATATGTAATGGGCATCCTTCCACTCCCTAGTTGTGTCAATGGAACCTACGAATACATCACCCCTTAAACAAGCAAGCATTACATTCAACCATGGACACCATGCAATGTTGTCCCAACCATTAAAACAAACGGTTGCTCTATATTTGTGAATCAAATTCTAGGTCCTTTCAATTACCTATTTAGACACATCCACCCTGGATTGTTTTAACAAATCTGTGCACAATCCATGGTATGACAGGGGTTTGTAGTAGGTTTGAGATTTGGAAGTTGCTTTCACAATTTCTATGAATGTAGGGTGTCACACAACATTGAAGGGGAAGTTTGCCTCATTAAAAAAAAATTCCCACTTTTAGTCCAAATCTTGTTTTTTGGTTGAATTCAATCCTTCGGGCAATGAAACCTATCAAAATATTTGAATTGTTGGTGTTAAACAACACAATGCCCACACACCTCAAAGGATAAAATGAGTATTGACATGTAAAGTTTACATTTTATTACCAAGTAGACCAAATTTCGTTGCCAAATCAATGGTGGATATCAATCCACCATTAATTGAACAACCCAAATCCATAGATGTGCGGTGATCGAAAATTTTTTATTGCCACAACTAGGTGATTGGAAATTTTTAGTCACTATAAGCTTTATAGTGATTAAAATGGGCCCAATTTTGGTCACCCATAAGCATGCTTTGGGCAACGCGAGAAACCTTTTGACCTAGGTTGACCCTAGGTTGACCTAAGTTGACCCTAGGGGTGCATCTATATCTAGATGCATTTGTTGTGTCATGATAGACGCATGAACACCATGACAACCTTGCATCTAACATTTAGTTCATTTGAGAACATCAAGGGAAAAACTTGGACCATTAAATTTTGCAATTTCATTTGCCAACTCATTTTTTTGTCACAATTGATTACACATATATTTGCAACTAGGATTTGTAGTCATAATTCAAGTTGCATAAGATGCCACATAATGTTTAGTGGCCTAGGAACCACATCATGAGTTGCAAAAACAATTACATTTTCATCTATTTTTGGATGTCACTAAAAATGAATGATATAAGTGCACTTTTCATTCTCATTTTCATCAATAACATCACAATTGCAAGTCATAGTTGCATAAACAACTTCAAATCACTTCTAGTCAAATATGTGAGTACAAGTTGTTTTTATCATGGTGCCATAGAGGATAGTCAATTTGGCATTCATAAAAATGATTGATTTGGAGACAAATCACAAATGCATGGGTTGGAATGGATGAGATTCCGTGAATGTCATGTTCATGATGAGAAACACCATGATGGAGGACATAAAAAAATATTATTTCCAAGATAAGTGGTTTAAAGAACCTTAGACAAATCTCCAAAAGGGCATCAAATTCATGAAAAGATTAAAAAATATCTACCTTATGCCTTGAATAATGGCATTATATTATGACACAAAATTTTGTATTCCAAATTTTGAAGATTTTGTATACAAATCCTCTATGATTGCCCTAATATTTCCATTGTTAGTCATCTTGAGTTTCAAAAAATTTATATGTCAATAGGGAAAATTATTTTTTGTCAAGGGTTAAAAAGGGAGGTGCGAGAAACTGTTTCCCATGCCAAATAAATAAGGTGGAAAAGATTAAAACCCCATGTTTATTACAACCATTGGGAGTCCTTAATACTGAATGAGAATCCATTAGTATGGATTTTATCCTCAAGTTGCCCAAGAACCAAAGATGTCATGACAACATTTTAGTGGTTATGGATAGGTTAATAAAACAAACCCATTTCATTTCATGACCATTAAATCAATGGTGATGGCCATGGAAGTGGCTAAATTATGTTTGCAAGAAATTTTTGGGTTGCAAGGTTTGCTTAAGGAAATCATTTGTGACAAAGATCACAAATGTGTGAGCCAATTTTAAGGTTTTTTTTTTCAAGATGCTAGATACCAAACTTAAATTAAGTAATGCTTACCACCTAGAAATAGAGGTTCAAATGGAAAGGACCAATAAAACCCTAGAAGACATGTTAAAAGCATATGTAGGAAATAAACAAGGTAAATGGGAACAATTTTTACTCCTTGTAGAGTTTGCTTACAATGGGAGTTCACACTCTTCCATTGACATGATCCCATTTCATGGATAGGAATGCTAAAGTGCATTTTTGTTTTTTTTAAAGTGGAAAGGGTGCAAAAGATGGTTGCAAAAATGCAATTCTTTGAAACTTATTAAGGAAAACATGCAAAGTGTAGAGGGACATGCCAAATTCTATGTTGATGAAAATAGGACCCTTCAAGAATTTGAAGTGAATGATCAAGTTTTCTTGAAAGTTAAACTTAAATGTAGTGGTTTGAGCTTGGGAAAATGCTCTAAATTATCACTTAGGTTTTGTGACCCATTCACCATAAGGAAAAAAATTGGAAAAATGGCTTACCAACTTGACCTCCCCAATAACTAGAAAATACATGATATATTTCAAGTTAGCTTATTAGGGTGAAACTTTTTAAAGGTGTACCACCGAGGACAAAAAAGATTTTTTTTTGTTACAAATTTTTTTTCTCTATATTTTGATCCCATCAAATTTAATGAGTTAAAAAATATTAAATATTTGACAAATATTATATTTTAAATCATTACAATTTAAAATTTCATTACAATCATCCATAAATGTCTTTACATGATAAAAAAAAAAGTAGATAAAAAATATTTTAAAAATGACATTGTGACAAGATTTTGGTACACCTTATCAAATTTGGACCCATTAAGTAGATATGTGTCTAACCCAAGTCATGTACTTCTGAAGTTATTAAGGACCTCATAGATAGGAAGGTGAACCATAGGTAGAACTTGAGGAAATACTAAAATCAGAGGTACACCATTTTTAAAATAATGCATGGATGGAACTCTTGATAAAGTGGAAAGGCTATACCCTAGAGGAAGTTACTTTGGGAAATGGAAAGGGACTTTGATGCTAATTTTCCTACCGTCTATCATTGAGGACAATGATGTTTCCAGGAGGGGGAAAATATTAAAAACCACTAGACATGGGCGACAACCATGTCTTAGAACTATCAATTGCAGCTGCATTAAGCACCTAGGAGCTACAAGATTGTGATAATGTAAAGAAATAGATATTAGCTATTTAAAGTTGAAAGCACAAGGGAGGGCTAGAAGCTGAGAAAGGAAAAATAGGGTGGGAGGGGAGAAGACATGAGCCCTTTTTCGAAAGAAAAGAGGAATAGGATTTTTTTTTGTGTGGAAGTGATAGCCTCTGGCCTCTGATTGGGTGCAAATTTGTACACTGGAAGATGTTATAAATAGGTTTTAAGTCTTGTGCAATTGCTAATGTTTTGCTGGCGTTGGGGTGTAATTTGAATCCTTGCTGGTTTACAAAGTGCGTGTGTTAAATGGTGTGAGTACATTGCTAGTGTAAAATGTGTGTGGTTCATGAAGTGCAGTGAAAAGGCTCAGGCAACACCAAGCACTTGGTGAGGGATTTCATACTAAGTAGCCAAGTTAAGGCATTACGGCAGTTGTCAAAAGAATGAGTCAAGGATTTGATACATAACCCCTAAGTAGAATTAGAAGAGTGCCTTATAGACATGTGCATGCCATATAGAACATGAAACCAATAGCCCAACTGATAAGGATTTTCAACCATCTTGCAAGTGTTAGGCCATAAGGACCTTAAACCAATAGCATGCATGGTAAGAATTTCTGACCACCTTGCAAGTATTGTGGGTTAAATTCACCATAATGGATATTGGATGTTACCTAGTATAGCCAACCTGGATATGATGGGCCACTAAATTGGTAACCACCAAGAATCTAGGTTCAAATTTGGGATAGATCTTGCCATCAAAACCAACCAAGTGGATTGCCCCTTCCCTCTTGATGAAAAAGTGTCCACATATAATCAACAGCCTTTCAGGTTAGGGTGAAGAGTCAAGTGATTCAACTTGCTTTTTATTGAATAAATTGAATGTCTCTTGTCTTTCTTAATTTGAATCAATGTCTGCTATGTACTTATGATAAGTTTTTTATGTGCTGCTGGTGTCATGGACGTCAGAGAACCCCTGATGAGCTTTTTTAGTTTGAATATCAGTCTCAATTTCTCTTCTTTATGCTATGGTTGATCGTCATTTCAGCCTATGTGCATAGGGTTTTACTTTATTTTTGTTGCATATTGTTTGCTTTTGTTTTTTCTTTGGGTTGTATCTAATTGTGTTTTCATTCGCCTTGCACTTTTGATGGATGGGTTCCAGTCCTTGATTTTTATATACAGAGTTTTTTTTTTAATGCTCAAAGAAAGTACTCACCATCCTGCCATCCACTGGATGCCCGTTTTTTCTCAGGTGTGGATGAATCTTAACTAAGTGAATGTTTAGTTTCACCTTGGTAACCACAACTGTAGGAAATAGGTCTCATATATTGGTAGATAGGTAAAAAAATAGATAACTACTAGGTAAGTAGATGATTTACACCAGTGTTGGGCGATTCTTAAATGTTGACTTGATTCTCAACCCGGTTCTTAGCTCGGTTTACACAATGTGAGAACCGAACTGAAAACCAACAGTAGGTTCCGGTTATGAGAACCGATTCAAATGTATACATATATATAATGTTTTTGAAGAACCGGACAGGTTCTCTCAAATAACTCAGATCCGGTTCTCAGTATCATTTATTGATTCCTCTTGTTCCTGTTCTCACTTGGGACTGCTACTCTTCTCCTGTTGCTATTACTTTTTCTCTCATACTGCTATTACTTTTCTCCCATTATTATTCTTCTGTCTTTATTACTATTACTGTTCTCCCATTATTACTGCTCTCTCTTTATTACTATTACTTTTTTCCCATTGCTCTTATTCTTTTCCTATTGCTTTTACTTTTCTCACATGGTGTTGCTCTTTCCATGTGATGAAGTCATTTAATCATTAATTATTTACTTATTAAAAATGATTTTAATTAATGAAAAATTTAATAATCAGGTTGTGAAAACCAGTTGTTGTTGTATATATGAGAATTGACTTATCTGAGTACCGGGTGAGTTTGAAAATAATAATAATTTGATAACCTGACTGGTTCTCACCAGCTCTAAAATATATATATATATTAGAGAACCGATCAGGTTCTCATAACATCATGAGAGAACCAGAACCAGCTCATTCTCACAAAAAAGTGAGAACCGCCCAACAGTGGTTTATACACAAGTAAGGGCTGTTTTTACTACCCACCTATTAACAACCTGCTAAACCTGCGTGTGGGTTGATAGTAGGTAGACAGGAAAAAAAAGCAACTGAGCTAACCACCATGGTTAGCTCGGAAACTGGAGCCCAACGGAAAACTGTTTTATGACCACTTACCATTCATCCTTCATGGTGCACTGGTGGGTGCTGGTTCACTGGGACCCCTGTTGGGGACCATTGAAAGCTTTACTGTACCATGATCACAATTCAGTGTATCGGACAATAATTTTAGTAACTAGGTCTAGAGTCTAGAGATGAGATCAGTGTTGGCTGGTTATTATTTTATTGAAAATAACTGGCTGGGGCGGATATCTAAAAACAAAATTAAAACCCACCAGTTATCAAATTCAATGTCAAAGTCATACCCATGATTATCAATTTACCTGGTTATTTTTCAATAGTAATCGTCGATTATGCATAAGGATTGGTTCTCAAATATCCAATTGAGAACCATTGTTTATATTGTCACTTATACACTGGTTATAGAAAATTTTAAAAGTTTAATTTTAAGAAATTCTATTTTTATAGAAACATATTAAAGGTTTTAGGATTGATAATGCCAAATAACTTGGATGATAATTGGGTAATCTGGGTAGGCTATTAAAATTTGAAAATTAGGTGGTTAGACTATTTACCAATTTTTTAAATTTCAATAACTGATTGGTAGGTTATCAATAATCAGGTTGATAATTGGCCAATAGACTAATTTTGTGCAAATATATATTTTTGATATAACTATAGAATAGGTTATATAACTTTTAAACATGATTTACCCATAGGATATTACCACCCTAAATATTCCATTAGGGTAGGGTCCATGTATAAAAATATAGGTTTTGAAATTAGGGTAGAGTCCAAATACCCCCATCCTATACCCTCTTTTGGGCTTAAAAAAAGTTATATATTTTCTTTCTTTTTCCCTTTTAAATAATTTTTAAAAAACTACATTTTCAACGTATTCAACCAACTAAAAAACCCCAGATCCAATGGAATATTTTTTCACATCTTAGTGTACCCTTTCATTTCCAAATGGAGATTGTTAGGATGTAGAAACATTTCAACTTGCAAATTGTCAAAATGCACAAATCACACATTGAGTACAGTATCTAAATAACTTGGAATTGCTCAATGAAATCATCTATATATCTCCTTTGTACATCAAATTTCTAATGCCAAACATACAAACATAGGTAGGGTTAGGTTATATCTGGGTAATAGATAAGTTATACATATGTAAACCCTATTTACCCTAAGAGCCATTTATCCAATCTCTCGATCTTATGTATCCCTGGATATGCATAAATCTTACACATGCAAAATGGGTATGGATAGTAAGTCATAAAAAAACACTTGCATGTGACAGAAGGGTATGCAAAAGTTTAGGGTATAACAAATTTGAGAAATTAGGTTAAGATATAACCAGTAAGTAATAACCTGGTTCAAAATATACCCGGATTTCCAGCAACAGCCTAAGAATTTTCTTATAATTAGCAAGTTCCCAGGCTAGAGTGAACCAATCACATCATGGCACCATGCAAGGATGGCTGGTGTGTGGACTGTGGACAGGAAACACGTTTTCATTGCATTCATCTACCTACCTAGTAGCCATCAAGTGCATTACCTTCTGACGTATCTGCATAGTAAGCACTTACATCCCATACTCATGTATTGTAATTACCTACTACTTACGGTAATTGCCCACTTTCATAGATAGTTACCTCCGTAGGGGGAAGTAGGAGGGTTTATAGCAGTATTGTGAGGGTATCCAGTTTTAGTGTCGAAACCCAGGGTTCAGGGTCAACTTTTTATGACCCAGACCCAAGCTTACATCTTTTTGTTGGATCGGCACAAGATCTGAACATTGGAACTAGTCTTTTGCTAAATCTCAACCTGAAATCGAAATTGTGAACAATCACTTTTCAAAACAATGGCCGACTTTTTAAGACGGCAAGTTAACTTCTTAAAAAAAAGTTGACAAGTGACATTAAGTTCAGAGTTAAATAATAATTCTTATTAGCTATTGAATTCCATATCTACATAAACCTTGGTTTTAATTTGATATAAAACTTTCTATCTATACAATACCTAACAAAGGGGAATGTGTAATGTTTACATGGAAAAAAATAGAAATTTGAACCAGGCCCAAAGGATCTTGAATTTGAAAAAATGTGTCATAACCAGAACTGCAGGGTTTTTAAATGGGGAGAACCGGGCTCAAACTGACACCTAAAGAACCTACAATTTTCTTTAAAGAATTGAAACTGAGACTGAAGGTTCTCTTCAAAAATAAGAACCACACAAAACCAGTTTATAGGACATGGTATCAAGGTGGAACCTTGGTAACTCTGTTGTGGAAGGGGTTTTCCAATGGATGGTGCATGGGTGAGTGCTGGGTCAAATAATCCAAGATCTTTAGTGTGGTCAGGTGCTTGAACACCACAGGTAGGCCATGCCTCCGGTCTAAAAGTAAGATTTGGCTGGTAGCGCATGTCTCCCAAAGAAACAGTAAGGATTGGCTTGCACCCATGACTTCTAACAAGTTGGACCCTGATTCCTGAATAGTAACTAAACCCAATACACATGGCCCTCGCCACGAATCACGCCTTTTAGGCATGTGTAACTTGTCTAAGGCATCTTGATTTGTGTGTGAAGAAAGGGCCTGCTATGAACCACAATCTTTTAAGACCTGATCTCCTCCCCCTCATCCTCTCTCCCTGGACAATTAGAAATTCTATCTCATTCAGCTTTGTTTTTTAGTTCAGACTGTTATTGATGTTGAGATGGAAAGAAATTTGGTGGAGCTTTTGTATTCATATATGGGGAAAGGTGAGGTCTGCTCATGACTATTGGAAATAGTTTGCATCTGCACATACCCTAATTGAATGGTTAGATTATGAGGAACGCAACTGTTTCAATCTTTACAGCTGCTCATGAGTCCACCTTAAAAATCAGGTTTGTGTTTTATGTTCCCAGGATTTTTAATTTTCAGAATGGCCCAAATTCACTAGATTTTGGGAAAAAAATGGTTGCAATATTTTAAAAATAGATTCTAGTATATAGGTAGCCAACAATATAGAAGGATGCCTAAGATTTTAGCTTTCAAATCCTGTTGATATCCAAATTTGGGTAAATCTTCTTATGGCTGAATCGAGATTTCAGCTCAATCCTAGTGTTCATTTTGCTGTTGATTTACTCAGTATAGCTTACAACTCGGTCAACTCTGCACAAAGTACTCAAAAATATTTCTGTATTGAGACATGGGCATTTGGGAGAAGGGTTCTGAGATTATGAGTCTTCTTTTCTTTCTTTTCTTTTAATTTAACGTCAATACTCGGACCAGAGAGATCCATTTGACGACAATTACAAAGTTGACTTGATCAAAACACTCCTGTTGTCTAGGCAAGAAACTAAGTACAAAGCT
>Ga0116231_10015013_pt1 | contig 10157 bp, 16 predicted proteins | sample S1TSphgellanicum_2_FD_89695 | JGI IMG/M metagenome (GOLD analysis project Ga0116231, IMG submission 89695) | Host-associated microbial communities from peat moss isolated from Minnesota, USA - S1T2_Fd - Sphagnum magellanicum MG | ecosystem: Host-associated > Plants > Peat moss > Unclassified... | reverse complement strand
TTTATATCCGCCTCTGGTGTGGTGGGAGAGGGATGTGATCCGACCGTCATTCCTACCCTTCTGACGGCTGCAATGTTTTGTGGAGACGGTTTGTACACGGAAACCGTGGTGGTCTAACCCCCGTCATAGACTAACACCAGTCGCCCGCTGCTTCACCGGCCTCACCCTCCCCCACCCCCCAAAACCCCCATCAGACTGACTGACTGACAGACTGACAGACGTAGTGAATTAATATATTAGATTGGACTAGTTTTGAATATCAATTTCATAATCTTTGATTTTAACCACAATATGCAAAATAACCCAAAATTTTGGAAATTTGAAACCTTATTTCAAATTGACCTAATTTTGGGTCTTAGTTCCATAAACATTGGTTCTAATTCCAATATGCAAAACAACCCAAAAAAATGGAAATACCCAAATTTTTCTTTGATGAAAAAATTTATGCAAATGAATAAAAATGAACTTTTTTGTCACCACCAATGGAAAGGAATTCTGATCCTCTCTATGTTCAAATCCTCCTAGTTATATCAACTCATATCAACTCATAGTGTTTTTGTAACTTAAATAGTCACTAGCCAATACAATTCAAAATTAAAATTACTAGTCACAAGTTCAAATTTTCCTATTTTGTTAGCCAATCGGTTACTACAACTATTCGGTTACTAGTTCTTGTAACAAACCAATTATGTTTTGAACTTGTTAATTAGAAAATTAAAGTATTTTCAATCAAAATGTCTTACTCCTTACTAGTTAAATAAACCAGTTAATATATACACTGAAAAATTGGGTTAACATTACCCCCCTTGAAATATAGATTTCATTTTCCAAATTAATCACCCATAACCACATCTTTAACCCTTGCAGCTAGATCATCAAGAAGTTGTTCACCTATAGTATCAACAAGTTCAACCAAAAGAATTGGATGATGATTTGGTCTCTCCATAACAGGTGTTTCCTTCAATACTATATCCGGAGTTCTAAGAACTTTAGAGGCATGAATAACATTATCAATCAACATAACCTCTATGCCTACTCTAATTTCTGGTAAAATTAATGGTACAGGTTTTGGAGTGATAGGTTCTTCCAAGACTTTTACATGAGTGCTAAAAACAACATGCATTTCCATAGGCTCTATGGGTAAAAATAATGTATAAGGAACAATAGCCAGCTCTGTTCTTCCTTTGATGGGTTCAAGTTCTTCATTGGTGGTAACAATAGGTTTGCTCCAAAAACTTATAGCCATAGTAGTTGATCATTCATGTGAATTCCTCTTAAAAACATCAACAGGTACCTCAACAAGTTTGCCAATGAGCCGGTCATACTTGTAGCCCTTAAAATGTAACTAGTATGCAACCAATTCATTCAAGTAGGCCTCTTCATCTACACAAGTAATGTCCAAACTCTTGTAAATTTATTCTTCAGTAATCTCCTACACTATTTGCCACCATTCCTTCCACTTTGGGTTTTTTTCAACTAGTGTTCAGTTTTGCACCTTGAGTAAGGCATTGTCCAAAAGTAATTCTTCAAATTCCTTCAACTTGTTGTCCATGTAAGTAGGTTGAAAAACTTTACTAAGTGATTTGTGAAGTGTTTCCAATTCACCTTTCAATTTTTGAATATGTACCCAAAGTTCATAGGTACAATTCTCCGTTTCAATGTTGACTTCTATCAACTACTCTTTTTGCTACAAACAAGTACTTTCTAACTCCAACATAGTCTTCTCCCATTGTACACTAATGGCTTCCATTTTACCATAATCTTTTGTTAACCGGTCCAAGTTAGTGTGTAGGGTCTTAAGGTCATTATGTGTTTTGAAATGGGCTTGGGTTAGCTCATTGTACTTAGATTATAAGGTTTCAACTTTCTTAATTATTCTTTCAACTTCAACAACTTTAGCAACCGAGTGCTTGTTTTCTTTTTGTTGTTTGAGGAGTTGGGCTTTTATAACAACTAAATCTTTATCTCTATTTTGCAAGACTTGCTTGTGATTAACCAATTCTAAACAATGGGCTTGTAATTGGTTATTTGTATCCTCTAATAGGTTATCAAGATTGTTGTATTTGAATTTCATATTAATTAGGTTATCTACTATCTGAGGCCATGTCTAAGCAATTAAGGCTACTTGTTTAAAGAAAAAAGTAACATGTTTTAGGTTCTCCTGTTGGGCATAGGCTGCCGATGTTTCAGGAAAAATATAAATAGGTTTAACTTGTGCTAACTCAATAGGGTTAGGCTAAACTAGCTGATTAATTCTGCACTTGTTTACAACGGGTTATTAACATGTTCTATAGGAGAAAAAGTTTCCTGAACACGTAAAGGTTCTTGATTGGATACCTATTCAAAATTAGGTTCACTTCGTTCCTCCATGAACTAGTCACTTTCCATTTTGATTAACTCATAAACTTGTTGTGTGGTGATATCAGCTTCCATGTTTTCATTGCCTCCTTCCATCACCGTAATTTGTTGATAGGTACAAGGTTTTTCTTTGGTGGTGAACTGGTTGGTTTTGGACTCAACCGGTCCCTAGGTGTAGATGGTTTGGTTCATACTTTCACCCATTGTGATTACCAAACTAGTTGTGGCAACATGTTTGCTAAACGTATTGATCGTTGTTCATTTATAAATTGTTCTTTGGTCACCACCTCAGGAGAAGCTTTTTTATATTGTTCCACAATAGTCCTATTTTCCTTTCTCCCATGTACTAATGGTGGTTTTGGATAATCAAGGGGTGTATCCTCCTCTGATAAAGGAAATCAATGATGTAAACAAACATCTATAATAGGTCTAGAGTAACAGGTTGTTGCCTTTCAATTAAATGCTACTAATCTTATTTCTATCTATTTTTTTATGTTCAATCCATCGGGTTAACCCTATGGAAATTTGTGTTAGCATAATGGAACACCAATTAAGTTTCTTCCTTTGTTTGCCAAGTTCAAAGTGATGGAAATGTGGTTGTTGAAATATGCTAACCTTTCACGTTGATAGATGATTTGTAGGATTGTTACAAACCTCACATGAAATTATTCCTTCATCTTGATAATGTTCCACTGCTATTTATTGACAAATGCATTTGGTCTAGGGATATTCTTTAAGGCCACTTGAGCTTCTTTGACCAGTGCATTGGCTGCATCCATTCCTCCTTCAACACTAACACCAAATTGCTTCACAATTAATGTTTAATCAATGGTAATTCTCTCACCATTGACAATTGCTCAAATTCGTCCATCCTTTATGGACTCCCATGTTCACAAAAATCCCTCCAACAAGACCGATCATGGAACTATCTAATGAACAATAAACAAACCTCTTAAACTGGCTCATTTTGCCCATTACCTTTCTTTGGATCCAATTCGGATCCACTAAAATATCTTTTGTATCTCTTTTGCTTCAACAAGTGCTCACTTCCGAGTAACCTTGGTAGGTGAACTGCCCTCCCCGACTTGTTCTTTTCTCCAACGTCTCATCATGTATTTGGAGCAAGATTTGGTAGGTATCATAATAGGTATGTTAGGAGACCCAATTTCTACTTCAAAAAGCCCTCCTTCAACCGGTTTTGATGAAAATGTTGTTGGTCACTCAGCTTTAGTAAGTTATTGAGCCTATTCTGCTTTCTTTATGGTTCTATCTTGAACTTATTCTTCTTCAGAATCACTTATAACAATGAATGCATGTGTAAATGGTGTAATGTGATTTTGAAGGTCCTTCAAAGTTTTTTCAAGTCCCTCTCCTATAGTAGCATAACGCCTCAATGCTTTTAAAATTTCTTCCCATACATTTTTTTTCTCTAGAACTCTCATTACACTCATGACATGCAAGAGGTGATCTTGATGCAAGCGGTTCAATATAGATTATTCTGGTTGTTCTAAAAACTTCCTTTCTAACTCTTTGCAATTTTCTTTCCTTTGTTTCTTTCTTTTCCCTCTTTCTTCTCAATTCTATGTCCCTCTTGTTTGTTCTCTCTTTTAACTAGTCTAAGGCACTCGTTTTGATAGAGTAAAAAATATAAGGAAAGCCAAAGTGAAAAAGTGAAAAGACATTCCAAAAGACACGTTGGTTCTTTGTACTGTGGCTAAAAGATGGAAATTGGTAGGCTTGGAGAACGACACAACTTTTAGAGCATAGTATCCCTAAGAAGTTGACACTTGTAATTAGTTTTATTGATACATCATTACTTTGCGTAGAATTAAGGGAAACAAATTGGTTTTGAACCGATTGCCTTATCAACATGTTATTATCACCTTGTTGAACTAGTTCTGGTTCAATGAAATTATTGTTGAATTTGCTTTTAATTAAATGGTCTATTGTCAAATTGATGTTGTTTGAATTGGTTTTTTGACAAACAAGTTCCCATGATGAATAATATCAACCAAATTTTTTTTTGACAAGTTGTCATAATAGGTTTCCCCAACTTGTTACTAATTAGACAAGTTATCAAAATACTTCACCTTTACTAGTTCCTCCAATAAAAAATCACTAGGCTTCACTAGAACATGTTAAAGTGTTTGATCCTCTATGAACCTATAAGGTTTCAACTTGTTAGTGTTAATCAATAATGGGTTGGGATTGAATTTATCAATAATTATTATTAGTATTATATTATTAAGTAAATAATATTGGATCATGTATGGTCCAAACCATCATTTCTAAAACTTAAGGGTATGTACCTTGACAGCCCCTGGAAACCATAAAACATAATCCCCAAATTGATATTTTGTTTCAATAAACCAATTTTGAAACCATAATGACCAATTCCATTGGTTAGAATTTATTAGGTCTTGGGCTATTAATTGGTTTTCTTGCAATTTCTCTAACTCTAACAAGCGGCTAGTTAAAACTCTAACAAGGTTTGGATCATATGTTTGCCTTGGCTTGAATGGTAGCAAATACTCTATAAGTAGTAATGGGAATAATCCATAAACAAGTTGAAATGGAATGTGACCAATTCCAACCTTGAAAGCAATTATATAAGAAAATAGAATTGTGGACATGTGTTCATCCCAATCATTTCAATTTTCATTCACCAATTTCATGAGTAATGTACCAAAAACTTTGTTAATAGATTCAGCTTGTGGATAATAGATAGTAGAGTTGGTGTGTTTCAAGATGAAATGACTAGTTGAATAACAAATAACATCATTAATGAAATGGGTACCTTGATCTATTATAATAGTAAGTGGACAACCAAACTGGGTAAAAATATGGTCATATAAGAACTTTGTAGTAACAACAACTGTATTAATGCACAAGGCTCTAGCCTCCACCCATTTAATAACACAATCTGTGACAACTAAAATATATCAATTGCCAGAATAACGACTTGCCAGTTTAATAGGTCTAATAAAATTCGATCCCCATTTCTAGAAAGTTTTTAAGACATAGTAGTAATTCATTTTGCCATATTTTGTGCTAATAGGTTACCTATTTATTGGCATAAATCACATATTTGACAAGATTCACGAACTTCCCTATTCATGGTTGGCCACCAAACATCGGCATCAAGATTTATTTTTTTCTAAAGAAAAATATCTTCCACCAACTCCATTTATATGTAGTTCCTATAATATAGTTGGCACCCATTCATGTTGCAAAACATGATAAAACATGTTGTCTTGCCCAAATTTGTAAAGTATCTTGTTTTGTAACACAAACATTTTAACTCTTTGGGCTAAATATTGTCATTGTGAAGTTGTAAATCTTTTTGGCATTATCCCCTCTATTAGATCATTGTAAACATTCTGCAACCACTTTTGTTGTAAGGTGAACATGTGAGCATTAGTGGTTTGATTAGGTACACCAACTAGTTATGTTTAATTGGGCAATCTACTCAATGCATTTGCCATCAAATGGGATCTACCAAGCTTATAAACAATTTTGAAGTCATATTCCAAAAATAACAATAATCACCTAACTATTATGCTAGAAACTTGTGGCTTATTAACCAAGTACACAAGGGCCATGTGATCAACACAAAACACAAACTAGTCACCCACTAAATAATGTCTGAATTTGTGTAAGGCATAAACCATATCTAAGGCTTCTATTTTAATAATGATATAATTTCTCTTGGCTGAGTTTAACAATTTGGAAACATACATAATAAGTTGGTCAAACTTACTAGTAGGGTTCTGTGCTAGTATGGCTCCTACTACTAATTGAAATGCATTCGTATGAATGTGAAACTCAAGTTCCTACTTTAGACTAATCAAAATAGGGGCTTGTATGTACTGGTTTTTTATTTCCTCCCAATCATTTTGGCACTCTTTAGTCCACTCAAATACTTCAAACTTTTTGAGCAACTTAGTGATAGGTGACATGATTGAAATAAAGTTTTTTATGAAACACCTATAAAATTGGGCCATCCCATTGAAAACTTGAATCTCCCGTGGGGTAGTAAGTACTGACATGTTTACTAAGGCTTCAACCTTCTTAGGATCCATGACCTTGCCTTCTTTGGACATTATGAATCCTAAAATGGTTCTTGAAAACACCATGAATGCACACTTATTAGGGTTTAAATTAATATTGAACTCTCTACATTTAAGAAAACATTTTTTCAGCTTTTCAAGGTGGTTTGATAGGTCACTAACAATAGTAAAGTCATCAAGAAATATCTTTATGAATACATCAATGTATTCATGAAAAACTTTAGTTGTTGCCCTCTAATAAATGGGCAGTCCATTTTTGACACCAAATGGCATCACAACCCACACAAAAGCCCCTAGTATGTTACAAAGGCGGTTTTGTGCTGGTCTTTTAGTGTAATTAATATCTAATGATATCTTGAAAACCCGTCTAGAAAGGTATAAACTTCATGTCCAGTAATTATGTTGATAACCTCATCTATAAAAGGCAACATGTAAAGATCCTTCTTTGTTGTTACATTGAATTTTTTAAAATCAACATAGATCCTCAACTTCCCATTCTTCTTAAGAACAACCACCATTGGAAACAGCCAGGTTGTTTCCTCAACTAGTTTGATAGAAACCAACAATAAGTAGCTTGTTTATATCATGTTTGATATTGGCAACATAATTGGGATTTAATTGGTACCTTGCTTGATGAACAAATGGTGCTATGGTGTTAGTTCAATCAGATGTTGTGCAATCTCTAGTGGTATACCTTTCAAGTCTTTATATGTATGGGCAAATACATCTTTGAACTCCTTTAAAATCTCAATCAATTGATATTTGACAATTGGTTCAAGTGTAAAGTTCACTTTCACATGTTACACATTCTCCTTGGTACCCAAATTGACTTTAGTCAATTGTTTATCCTCAGTAACAATCCAACATGCTATGGTTAAATCTTATATTCATTCCTAGGCAAATGTCTCATCAACAATCATTTCTCCAACTTCTGGGTGGAAGAAAGTTTTAGGTAAATGTTGTTTGACAATATCAAGTGGTATAACTAATTTCACAGCTAATACATCTATTGGTACAACAGGTTGTTTTAAGATTGGTTTTGCCATGATAATATCTGGTATGCAAACCATTTTAGGAACATGTTTAGTATGAGTAGGTATTCCTATAGTTCTTGTTGAAAACATATTTAACTCAATGGCAAACATCACATCCTTTTCATCATTAGATATTCCAAAATGGAAATCATAACAAATTAAGATTTCTGGTCCTTTGGTTTGAATACCAAGTTTATTGGTAAGTATGGTTCTTACTGTACCAGTTCCTTGTATGGTTACAATATTGGTTCCCTAATTGTGGGATACTTTTGCATCTCTCAACCATGGGCGTCCAAGTAACATTGAATAACTATAATCCAGTACATTACTATTGATAACAGTAAATGTAACTGTATAGGGTATTTCGTGAACAAATATTTTCAGATCCCTAATAAGACCAAGTGGCTTGGCTATGGTTTGATCTAACATATGCAAATTATAAGGCATTGGATTAGGTTTTGATAGACCTAATTGTATTTTTAATAATGATGTTAACCCCAAATCCTCCATCAATTAGCACATTATCAATAAAAATTTTACTAACTCGGACTTGAATCATAACCATTTAATGATCAATAGCTATTGTTGCACAAGCAGGTTTAGTTGAACAAGTTTAGGTTGGACCAATTGAAAAGGCTTGACTGGTTTGAAAATGTACCATTTGATGTTTAATACAATCTTCAAAAGTTGTCCAAAGTTAATCACATACTTAGTCTCCAAAACTTGAGTATTGATGTCTTTCAAAATCTCCTCCAAAATCTTCTTTGATGTCATGGTTTGTGATGTCAATTGAACATGTGGCTTATTTGTAATTGGTTGACTTACTAGTTCTAGTAAACCAACCTAGTTTGAATGAAGTGGTCTATTTAAATCAACGAATGCTTACAACGTTGAATCACTTCCCTATAATTCCCTCATAGTATGAATAAAAAAATCATGTAATTGTTCCTTTGCTCACCAATTAGCTGTTGTTGTTACTTTCACCAATTTTTGTTCTTTTAAAACCTATTGATCTAATGTTTGGCTATGTGTTGTGACAGTTGCAATTACATTGAATAGGACATTACTAGGTTTAAGATTTTTTGTTGTTATAATAGGAGTAATTTTTGGTTTAGTTTACAATATATTTTGAACTTTTATCTTTCTAGGACAATTAGGAACATGATGTTCCAAATTATAATAGATAATACAAGGATATCTTAATGGCATTCTAGCTAGTTTAACAGGTTGTGCAATCACCTTAGTTACCAATTTAGCAACTTTAGTGGGTACAACAAGAACTGCCAATTCTTCCCTCTTTTTGTTATCACAAGTTTCTTTTGCATGAACCATTTTACCACAAATTAAACAAGTTAATTGTTGCTTAGAAGTTGTATAGGTGACAATGGGTTGTGCAACCAGTTTGAACTTTAGTTGAGTTATCAAAGTGTTATAGTTTGCTAATAACCAATCCACTTTCCTCACAAATTATTACAACTTCCTTATGCTTAATTAGAGTATTTATTGTCATACCTATTGTTGGCAATTTAAAGTATGGTTGTAGACCTATTCTTAATATGGTAGTAAGGAAAACATCAATAGTTTTCACTTGTAAACAATTAACCAATTTAAGCAAGCATTCGTAATAAACTTCTACTCGTTCACCAACTTATTCTTGAAGATTTTTTAACTGCATATAGACTTCATCATTATTATTCACAATTTAAAAACGTTTACAAAATGTTTGTTTAAGCTCATCAAAGGTGTAGCTAAGATGATCTTGTACAAAGTTCTCACCCCATTATGAGATGCAATGTTGTAAAGTAAAACCAATTAGGTTATTGATGTTTGCCTCCATGGTCTCACCATTGAATCTAATTGTTTTCTTGAAAATTCTAATGTGAGCATCAAGATTAGTATCCTTTGCATACGTGGGATATTGGAACTTGCGGTATGGCAATTTACTAGTTGGTTAAGATAGAACTGAAACTGGTTAATACCTTGTGGCATAAATATCCTTAATCAGGTGCTTGCCATCCATAAAATCCAACATGTGGATTTGGTGGCGGTCCTCTAGGTGGGTTTCAATTAGGTGATCCTCCTCTTGGAGATCCTCCATTATGTGAACCTCCAAGTGGTTCTCCACCATATTGTGGATATGAATTAACCTTTCTAGGCTACTAAATAGGAACACCAGTACCACGTACTGGTAGCCCAGTGGTAATAGGTATTTTGATAAGTAAAATAGTTGTTGTCGCTTGTGGAACAAGCACATTTCTTGTGACAAAAACCATTTGTTCTAGTCTTGAAGTGGGAATTCCAACAGGATATTGGTTCTACACCAATTATTCAATAGGTGGCACTTGTTCTAGTTGAATGACATCGATTACATACCCCTTCTTCTTTCTAAAAATCAATGGATAAAGTCCTTCAATTTCTAAATAGTACATTGAGTACATGTTACGATCCATATGTATAAAAGATGGTACTATATACCACATTGGGTATGGTATAGTTTTAGGTTGCCCTACTATTAGTGGTGTAATAGGTTGTGTTCAACCTACAAGTTGACTAACTTGTATTGGATTGGTAGCCAAACTTGGTTATGTATGAGTTTGTTGTACATGTACATTGACATGGGTCGCCAATGTGCTTAGTACCACAAGTTGTAAAGAAGTTTGGAGTTCTTTTGTCATTATTTTTTTCAATTTATCAT
>Ga0116231_10015012_pt1 | contig 10157 bp, 8 predicted proteins | sample S1TSphgellanicum_2_FD_89695 | JGI IMG/M metagenome (GOLD analysis project Ga0116231, IMG submission 89695) | Host-associated microbial communities from peat moss isolated from Minnesota, USA - S1T2_Fd - Sphagnum magellanicum MG | ecosystem: Host-associated > Plants > Peat moss > Unclassified... | reverse complement strand
TTAAACTAAATAATTTTTATTATAATTTTTAATTATTTAATCCCAAAATGAATTATTTGTTTTACCATTTTTATTGATTAAATTTTGTTAATAATGAAAAAAAAAAAAAAAAAAACACAAGTCTACATATTTGTTAGGAACAAAAAAATCGCACTTATTTGTTTTCTTGTTGTATTAAACTCCATTTCTAAAACAATTGGCAATGCCATCAATCTTTTTGTGAAGCTCCATGTGGTGTTTGACATCAACAAACTCACTTGGCAAACCCACACTTGCTCTTAATATCATGCAAAGAACTGATAAGTGAGAAGAAAAAATATGCCAAGGCCATAAACTTTATAAAATCTAAAGTTATGGATGGGATTGTGAAAATAACACCAACAATGATATTCACAGCTAGTTGCCATTTGGGGGTAGTTTACCAACAATGGTGGAGATGTTTTGATCTCAATAAGCTAATGAAAAACCATTGACATGTAAAGCCATGATTCTTCTTACGTGAATTAACACTTCCATTGCAAAATTACAATTATATTGAAAACGTGTAATTAATCAATGTTAAAAACTTTGGGAACACATTTTCATGAAAAAACAAGTGTCATTTTGTGGTGAATCATAGTTTGCACACATTTACATTTGGTCAATGTTTGTTTAATGGAGTTGTTAAGTGGTTGTGTACACAAGCAGTGAGAAAATAAATAATGGAAAATTGATTTCATCATAAAATTTGTGATCATAGCTACATAAAGGAAAGATGTCCTAAAGGGCTTTGAATGTGACAAGTTTATTTTTTATTTTGGGAATGTCCCCCACCCTCAAACATTACCCATCATCATAAAGCATGACATTAACAGTATCATGAACCTAAACATATGCAAATCAAGAGGTGCAAGAGGGAGAGGCTCCTCACACCTACTACTTCAAGTTGGTGTTATTTAAGATTTTATCTAGAGAAGTAAGATCCTTTCCACTTTTAAGGAATAATTGTAAGAATTTTCATTTTTTCTAAGAAAGATATTTATTTAAAAAGGCACCTTTCAAATACATTAAATTTTTTTACAAATTTTCTACAAAATATATAAGTAATAAGAGGAGGCACCTTATGAACCAAATACCCAAAATATGGAACCTTGGGTGTGAAAAACCATCCTTGCGTCCATAATGTTAATTTAGCTTCCCAAGTTGTGTATTCTCAAATCACTTTTGGTGATTTGAGATTCCAGAACACACAATGTTTGTTGTTGCAAGCTTTTTGTGTTTTTATGCAAGTTTTGTTTATGCACTTTGTTCATATGTTTTGAGCTTGGATTCTTGTGGATTTTACAAGTGAGTAGATCTTTTGAATCACCAAAATTTTGATCTAATTGTATTATCCTACAACTATATTTAGTTTATTTAGGCATTGGTTTTTGTTTTGGTTGTGTTTTGTAAGGGATAATGTTAATGGAAAGTGTAATGTAGTGTTTTGTGAAATGTGTATTCTTGTTTATTTTTGAGTTTGTAGTCGGTAGGAATTACAACAAGGGGCACTTTTTCATCTATTTTCTTAATGATTTTAATAGTTTTTTTTTACTCTGAAAATCATTTAAAACTCCTTTGGAAATTGAACCCAAAAAAGGCCTGGGTACCTTAGAGTTTGAGTTTTGAAAACAAAAATACAAAAACGAAAGGCCATATTTTTCTCATAAAAGCCCCCCATTTTTTCTTTATTTCTTTCTCTTTGTCTTTTTCCCTTTCTTTAATTTTTATGTTATGTGTTTGGATTTGGACTTAGGTTTGTTTTTTCATTGTTCATCTTCATAATTCTCATGCCCATGAAACATAAGGCCAAATGGTTCAAGTGAGAAAGTAGTTCCTTCCTACGAATGTCAACAAATAGATGAATGTGGATACCACCTCGCTTAAAATAGAGTGAAGGCCTTGTATGGCATGCACATGATGAGTTGGTTCATTTCACGGTTTAACAAACTTACATCTTATTATAAACACAATATTGGTGGCAAGGGATATAATTATAAGTTCAACAATTTGTTTCTTGATGTATGGTATGTGATTAAATGCAAGTGACATTGAATGCACTTACGTTTCATTTATAGCCATTGCCCATCATGAAGTTTGGTTATTGATGAAGTTTGAAATTTGCTAACCCATTGAATTTGAAAGTGTGACATAACTTATATGTTTTGGTTATGATCAAACACTTTTCAAAGTGGCTAAAATTGGTGTCATTGCCAAATTAACAATGAAGGAGATGTCTATGTATTTTTGGATACAATGTTAAACCAATTTGGTGAAATAGTTGAAGTTTTCATTGATCAAGGAATGAAATTTTGTGGGGAGTTCCAAAAGTGGTGTCAAAAAACATTGATCAATCTTCATATGACTTCATAAAACCATTTTAAAGTAGATGGGCTAATTGAATGGATGGTGTAAACAATGAAGTGGAATTTGCATAAACATGGACTTCAAAAGGGCCATACTAAATACTAGGATGTATATCTACCATGATTGCCTGCAGAGTATAAATTCAATTAATAAATCATTTTGCGTTGTTTTCATTATTATTTTTATTGTTTAGTCATGAATCTAAGCTACTTGCTTCAATTTGACAAGATGTAATGATAATAATCAATTTGAATGACCTAAATGTGTAGGTTCAATTAATATTGTGTGAGCAATGAATAGTTTTATTTCAACATGTAATGCCAATGGCTATGAAAAATCTAGCAATTATTTAACATTGATATATGTTGTGTTATGCCATTATTTGAAAAGGTGTTTATTGATCTCAAGTTTGTAGAATTGAGCCAAAAGAATACATGTATTGTAAACAACACCAATTACATTGGATGTGATTTTGAAATGTGTTATTTTGCATGTGTGCATGGAAGGTGCTACCTTTTGGAGTGTGATTGTTGGATGGTTGAAATGGTCAAACATGGAAAGACCACATGTAGAATTGCACATCACGTCATTGTCCTAATGTGGATGGCCAAATTGACCCATCTTTTGTTATTGTCCTTACCACCTACAATATATGTTTTGTGGGCAATATTGAAGGGCAACCACTATGTTGATTTATGATCAATGCTTTAAAGGTTCGCATATGGGATGTCTTACGCTACCATTGGAAGAGGTACTACTTGAAAACTAGTTTTGCTTGTGGTGCATTATGTAGACCTAAGTACATACTCATATAGTTAGATAGTAGGAGTATCCTAAGTTTTTTTCCATGACAATTCATATTTGGTTAAAGATTTGGGGGGATTATAGTAAGGCAACTAATAATGGGCCTCACATTTGCACCTAGCCTATTGGTCTTCTCACTTTATAACCAAAATGTTCATTCTTGGTGGATTTACAAAAAGAATTTCCTATGTTGGTAAAGGGGACCTTAACACATAATAGGGTGGTTTGAAGGTGATGTTTGGTTCATGTGTGTGTGAATAATGATAATTGTAGGCATTGATATGGTAATGCATGTCAATTGTCAAAAGTGTTAATATAGTTGCAACAAGGGGCATATATTAAACAAGGGTAATGAATTAAATGTAATAGAAGCTTCAATGTAGTTGTAAGACAATGGCTACAAAGAAAACTATTTTCAGATTTTTTTTATTATATTGATTTGTGATGAACATTTTAACTATCTTTCTTGCACCACCTTTTCAAGATATAAAATCATGATATAATGGTTATAATCCCCTTCAACTTGTACGTTTATATTTGATTTTTTTCCCAAAAGTTTTTTTTTTTCCCATGAATGGATGAAAAAAAGGATGTAGTCCTTGGGCGACTTCCTCAAGCATAAGAGTTGCCTTAGGAAGATGGGGATTTGCAACTTCCCCAAACAAAAACATTTAACCAAAAATTTTCGATCAAATTTCCTTAGGGAAAATTACACAATGGATTAATGATGTTTTTAATAATTTAATCTATTACTTGTTGTTTGTATTTTAAACTTTTCATCCATTTTCCTTGGGAAGCCTATTACTGACTTTGATGTAATTGAACTATGCAATTATGAATGTTGAAATAAGTTTGTCTAGTGAGTACCAACATTAAATTTATAATATGCTCATTATAATTTAATAAGTTCAAAGGATGTATTAGAATCTTGATTCAAGCAAATTGTTGCTTGATCAAAACTCTAAACTCTTTGAGCATATTAAATTAAAGTAGTAGCACTGTCTTGTTTTACAATTTATAATCATGCTGAAGATAATTTATTAGGATTGAGGGATGTTTAAAAATCTTGATTGGCTCAAGTTCTTATACGTGATCAAAACTCTTAGATTCCTTGACCCTATTATAATATCTAAAGTTTCATTATTTTACAAATTGAAACCCATAAAACTTAAATTAAGCACACCTAACAATTACAATGGTCATTTGGTCCATGCATACAAGATTGCATTTGGACATATTCAAGAAGGAGGCTACAAGTGGGCATGATAATTTTTTTGACTTTGAAGTTGTAGGTCTTTGGGTATGTAGTTCCTTTTCATAGATTCATCATTGACCATATAAAGAAGCACAAGGGTCAAAAGGAAGCACTTACGTTGAAACATCAATTTGAACAAGTTCCTCAATGCTCAATTCCCATGCTTCTATGTTAGCCTTTTTGTCAAGAAGTTTCACATCCTAGACTACATGTGTTCCCCATCTAGTGATCACATCTCATGTGTACAAATGGTTCATCATGTCATCGATGATCTGTTAATCCATAAAACATGTTTTAAACTCAAATCACATAGCCACCAGAATGTTGCAATGATCAGTCGATGTCCATGACAGAAAAAATGATGCAAAATCATCACTCACCACAACTGATAACATGAAAAGACAAACGCAGGAAATGATCACCCATTCATTTAACACCAAAGGACATTCAAGGAATAACCAAGTACCTCTTTTCTCATAGTTTTGTCAAGGACCATGTGTTTTAGCAACATCAAGAGATCTCCTATTGCTTTAAGCAAATTAAAATACATGGTGGCATTTTGATCAACTTCCTTTTTGGCACCCTTGAACACACAACTATCAGCCGTATATATTGTTGTTTTCAAAAGACACCCCAACTACAAATTCCCATGCATGGGTCACTTATTTGAAAATAACCATTATAAACTGAAACATAAGGGACAAAAAGGAGACTGCACCCCACATCAAGAGTTGGAAAGGTAAGAAACCAAATTTAGGAAATTGCTTTCCATCACTTTTCATAAGCACTTTGTAATGTAATGCTAGAGATTTTATGCAAGAAGATTGACTTGAACATGAGAATGACCAAAGACATGGAAGAAAATACATTTGGAAAAAAATTAGAAAGAAGGCTAAAAGAACACCTCTTTCCAACACCTCTATGCTTCGGCACCTTCTTTGTTGAAAGACTTTATAGAGTTTGGATCTTTAACATCAAGCAAAGCTGATAGCCATGTTGACCATTGCACCACATGCATTGCATTGTCTCAGAGAATTAATCTTATTCAAATCTATGCACACCATAAATTTTCATATGTTGGCCTTCCTTCGAAAGGGAATTGCCTAGCTCTATTAAATGATAATTCCATTTCTCAAAGGGTCAAATTGGTTATATAGGGTTATTGATTTGAGAATTTGAACTGGTGAAAAAACTTACAACATTTTTCAACTAAGAGCCTATACCAAAGTTGAAGGCCCCAATGGGAATTGGAAGGACTGAAAGGTCTATGATTGAATTGGCAAAGGGGTCATTTGGAAAATTGTTCTCAAGTTTTCTCAAAATTCCATTAAGTAGAGCAACATCCAACCTTTCTACACATTTTAAAGTGGAACTGGTCCAAGACATCACTATCGTCATATTGAACATTTGAAGCTCTCACTGCACTTTCTAAAATGCCTAAAAGTTTGAAGGAATTGAGATTGTTAGCAGGCATCACAACCTTAAGCCTAACAAGGTCCATCAAGTATTGGATAGAATCACCTTGACTTAGAAGTAAATACCTTTTGATTGCCAAGCAATGGTCTCAGAACCAATACTAATTGTACATGATTTGGATGAGATGTTTATCAATCCATCTTATTGCTTCAACAGTAAGAGCTTCAAGAGCTTCAATTTCACCATACCCAAGACAATGTTCCTTCCTTTTTGAAGAAGTCCTCCATTGGACCACTGGAGGAGACAACATTTAAGCAGTCATTCTTTTCTTCCATGCTGCCTTCTCTATTGACAATTAGAAATATTTGAACAACAAATTGCTTTACAAAATTCGACACATCTCCTTCCATTATCACTAATGTTGTTGCTATTGTTATTACTACTATTGTTTTTTCTTCTTCTTCTTTTGTCATCTTATTAGCATTTGTTGCTTAGAACTTTCTTGTCCTCTTACGTCCCAAAGACAGGTGGCCAAAAGCCTCCACTCCAAAAAATTTGCAGCAATTACCCAAAAAAAGAAGAAAACACTTTAAATACACAAAAAAGAAAAACTAATAACAAAACACAAAACAATCGTCACTCATTCTTGTGTGTCCTTTCCCTTTTTCAAAACACCACAACATGATGAGTGTCCTTTCTCAACAACATCTATGTTGTTTCTTTCTCTCATGAAGTGTGACGACATCCATTGATGATGATATTTTTGTCATTCTTTCCCCCCCCCAACCCCTAAACCAAAAAGACATATGAACAAAAAAACAAAGAAGCTTGCTTGCAGTTGTTGGAAGAAACACACAAACAAACAAAACAAGCAAGAAAGAGAAGAGAAGAGGTGGGCTTGAAAAGAAGGGGTGCTTGGTTTTTTCTTTGTTTTGGTGTGGTGTTTGTTTTTTAGAGGAAGGAAAAAAATGTTTGTTTTTTTTGGCTTGTTGTTTCTTGTTCCCCTTTCAAATGCCTAACAAAACACAAAACACAAACACAACCTTAAAACCTTACATCATAGCTTTTTGCAGAGTTTTTTCTTAAAACTTTAAAAAAAAAAATTACACAATTTTTTAGGGTTGATGAATGTGGGTTGGTTTGGGTTCAATATGTCCAAAATGGGTAATTGTATAGTTTATGATCCAATTTTGATCAATGGGTGTGGGTGGGTCAATGGGTAGGTGGGTAGGTGGGTGTGTTTAATATGTCCAAAAAAAAAAGCAAACTTACTTTGGAAGTTCAAGGTAGGAAAAAAAGAAAGCTAGAAATTTACTTGGTGTGAAAATTAGAGGTAGGAATAGTGACGATGTCATTGCCTTCCTTGTCCCTTCTACCAGGACTTGGAAATAATGACTATGTGGCCATTTCCCATGTCAAGAAACGTCCAACCCTTCTATTGGCCACCTCCTCGACAAGTAGAAGGAATGGAAGCTTGTAGGGCACATGGATTAACACCCATTTCCTACAATTCATTCTACACCAACCTACAATCACTATACTATCAACAAAATTGCATTGTATATCATATATGGAATTTAGATGAAACATGCATTTAGGTTGGTAAACAATTAGGAACAAAGGTTCTAACTAGGAGCGGATCAAATGCAATTTATAGCACTGTCTCCAAGTTTTGAGAATGGTTAATTATAAATTATGCATAAATGTTGCAAGACATGTTCTACCAAGGTTCTACATTTTTAGAGGTGAAAGACTAGAGGAGAACATGAACTAAGAACATCAAAATAAAAAATAGAGTAAAAGCATTTCAAGAACATGGAGAAGAAGTTAGGAAGTCCAACATGCATTTTAAGAGCACAAGTGAAAGCTTAAACTTGTTGAAACATAACAAGAGAATAAAAAAAGGGACAAAAGCTCAAACTTGTTGAAACAACATTAGAAGAGCATGAAGAGAGGGATTAGAACTTTGGGGCAACTAAGACAAAAAACTCAAGAGCATGAAGGGAGGGATTAGAACCTCAAAGTTGTTGAAACACACACTCAAGAGCACAAAGAGAGGGATTGGAACCTCAAGGTAGCCAAGATAAAACTTCAAGAGTGTGGAGAGAAGGATCAAAACCTTGTAGCTACCTAGACACACGCTCGAGAACACAAAATGAGTGACCACAAACTTGAAGTTGCTAAGACACAACCTTAAGAGCACAAAGAACACAACCATAAGCTTTAACTTGTTGAGGTAACACCTCAAGAGCACAAAAAACATAACTAGAAGCTCCAACTTGCCAAGATAGAAGAAACAAACCACAATTTTAAGACAATGAAAAGAGGACCAAAATTTCAAGAACATGAAGAAACAGCTAGAGTTTCAAAAGCGTGAAGAGAGGATGAAAATCTCAAGAGCCAAAGACTAGAATCTTAAGAACATGAAGAGAGGGATCAATATCTTCGGAAGCTTAAAAGCACGAAAACAAAAATGTTGCCATCTCACTTGCAATGGTGGAACTTTGAGCTCCCTAGCAATCCTCCGCCCATTGCACCTACAAACTTGTTTTTTCCCTCATTTTTTACTGGGACATAACTTGCTCAATTTTTACTGGCCTGTTTACCCTCCATAAGCCCATTGTTGTTGCAATCACCACAAGAGTATTGCTATTTTTTTTCCCTCCATTTACCTGTTGCCCCCTATTTTTTTCCATCTAGATAATCCCAGACACATTTTAAGTCCATATTGTAAATGTTTTGGGCATGTTATGATTGCTAGGGGGTATGTAACATGCTTACAAAGCCATTAGTACATGCTACCTGGCATGTTATGTCCCCCTTGGTACTGATAACATGAGAGGCTATGGGTGCAAAAAGTGAGAAGGTAAGAAAAATGGGGCAAAGGATTGGGGGAAAAAAATTGCAACAGTATTCTTGTACTGACTACATTAACAACCATGGGCATATGTAATAGGGGTTCAAGTGCTTGGAACCCTTGCCCAAATCTCAATTGCCCCAATATCACGGTTGTCCAAGTGAGCACATCTTGTTGAACACTCTCCAAACCATCATCAAAACCCACAAAGCTGAAAACCTTCCAATCATCAATAAAACAAAGCACCCGCAAACACATCAGACGACCTGCACTCGCTTTGAAAGACTTGTTGACGAACAAAGCTGAATTCTGCTATTTCCAAACGCTCGCCCCATTTAAAAAACACCGCCCTTGTTAAAACACATCGGTCATTATGTTAGAACTTAGGAACCTAGGAGTACTGGACTGGGAGCTCGGTCCTCAAGTCCAGGACATTTATCCCAGAGAAACTTAAGGCCTGCGCTCGAGGAATTTCTCTCTAGTGTAGAAACTGCAAGTTGCACTCTCGAATCTGTCTTGAGGTGGTTGTTCCTTGCGGACTGGGTATTCCAGAAACATCTGCTGTGAGTGGGATTGTTTTTCCTTGCTCCCTGGACTTCTAGCAGCTGTGATTCAAGTGTCTGTTGATTTGCTAGTTCGCAATCGCGTGGACAATTTTTGTTTTGGGGTGTCGATAACTTCTAACCACGAAAGAACTGTCCATGCACCTCTGGCGTGATGTTTTCTTCCAGATCCCTTGCTTTAGATTTTGGTTTCTTGGTTTCCAGTGCTCTGACACTTTGCAACTTCTAAGAACGAAAGAACTGTCCATGCACTTGCACGCACCACGGATAAGTTGGAAAGGGCAGAGCATCGGGAACCAAGAAAGCAAAATCGAAAGCAAGGAACCCGGCCAAAACACATCACGCTAGCCCAATTGAACGAGGTTCATTTTGCAAAGTTTCTTAGTGTTACAAGCTGGGCTCCTGAGAAAAGGGAAGTAGAGTGGCTATGTATTGCTAGTTCACAGATTTCACAAAACTCAATTGGAACGGAGTAGATATTTTCCAGGTTACGGAATTGATCTAGATAGACGAAAATTACAGATCAGTTGAGAAGGGAATAAAAGCTCGGATGGTTGAAAACCGTGATTATCAACTGTCCCAATATAAAAGCTCGGATGGTTGAAAATTGTGATTATCAACTGTCCCTATGTAAAAGCTCGGATGGTTGAAAATCGTGATTGTCAACTAGCCATTGGGACGACTGTAAAAACAAAGGGTATGGACTTTCTTGTTTAGGAAGTGGGGCAGCCAACTTAGCAGTTAGTGGAAAAAGAGGGCCAGAGTGAATTAACAGCCACCAATGCACCAGTTGGCCGTTCTGTCCACTGGATGGGTTGCGTTTTTTCATTTGGCGCCGGATGGGGTTCATGACAGTCCATTTCTTTTTGCTGCTGAC
>Ga0116231_10015011_pt1 | contig 10157 bp, 7 predicted proteins | sample S1TSphgellanicum_2_FD_89695 | JGI IMG/M metagenome (GOLD analysis project Ga0116231, IMG submission 89695) | Host-associated microbial communities from peat moss isolated from Minnesota, USA - S1T2_Fd - Sphagnum magellanicum MG | ecosystem: Host-associated > Plants > Peat moss > Unclassified... | reverse complement strand
GGTCACACCCGCGACCGGCGTGCCGTTGTTCCCGGCCAGACCCGCAGACGGGGACATCCAGACGACCGCGACGACCCTCAGGTAGTACCCCAGGGAGATCATCGCGCCGACGACCAACACCACGGCCAGCCAGCCGTAGCCGCCGTCAACCAGGGCCTGGATGAGGCGGAACTTGCCGATGAAGCCGATCGTGCCGGGAATGCCCGCGAGGCCGAGCATGCCGACCGTCAGCCCCCAGGCCAGCGCCGGAGAGCGCTTGCCGAGACCGGCCAGGCTGCTGATCTTGTCGTTACCGACCCAGGTCTCCTGCGCGTGCACCGCGGCGAAGACGGCGATGTTCATCAGCAGGTAGCCGATCAGGTAGAAGACCGAAGAGTCGACACCGAGCCGGGTGGCGACCACGACGCCGCTCAAGATGTACCCGGCCTGCGCCACTCCGGAGTAACCGAGCAGACGCTTGATCGACGTCTGGCCGAGCGCTCCGACGTTGCCAACGACGATCGTCACGGTCGCGAGCGCGGCGATGATCGGCGCCCAGGTGCCCCGGTCGGAGATCAGAGCAACGTCGAAGAAGCGCAGGAAGACGGCGACTGCAGCGGCCTTGGTGGCGGTGGCCATGAACGCCGTGATCGGCGTCGGCGCGCCCTGGTAGACGTCGGGGGTCCATTGGTGGAACGGGGCCACAGACGTCTTGAAGGCGAAGCCGACCAGCACCATCGCCACACCGGTCAGAAGCAGCGGATCCAAGCGGATATGACCGTGCGAGAGCACGGTGGCGATCTGGTCAAAGCCGGTGTGGCCCGTGGCCCCGTAGATCAGGGCGAGGCCGTAGACGAGCGTGGCCGACCCGACGGAGCCGATGATCAGGTACTTCAGCCCGGACTCAAGCGATCCCTCGCGGCGGTACTCGGCGGCGCAGAGGACGTAGAGCGGGATCGACAGCAGCTCGATGCCAATGAACAGCGTGATGAAGTCCTGGGCGGAGACGAACACCGCCATACCCATCGTGCTGAACAGGAGCAGGCTGTAGAACTCGCCCTGACCGGCGCTGCGGGGCCCCTCTGAGCGCCAGGCGAGGATCACGGTTGCGATGGCGGCGGCGGCGCAGACCAAGTCGATCACCAGCGACAGCCCGTCGATCCGCAAGGCGCCTGAGACGATCGACTGCGACGGGTTACCCAACCGCCAGGCCTCCGTGGCGACCGCCCCGACCAGCGCGAGGATCGTGACGATCGGAGTGACGCCCTCACGGAAGGACGCCTGACGCACCAGTCCGATCAGCAGCACCACCAGTGCGCCGACGGCCAGCACGACGATCGGGGAGAGCGCCGCCCAGTTGATGTACGGGCCCTTGATGTGGGCGGCGGCGATGAGGGTGACGGCTGAAGTCATGATTACTTGGACGCTAGGTAGACGGTTCGGGCGTCGGCGTGATAGAGGTCGGCCGGGGCACCGCTCGTACCGGCCGCGGACGCGATGGCGACTTTGGCCGAGGCCTCTGACTTGTGCAGCCCGAACTGCGGGTAGAAGGCGAGCACGAGGATGATGCCGACCAGCGGAACGATCGCGATCGCCTCGGCCGGCTTGACTTCGAACGAGGTCACCCGCCCGCCGACGCGGTTGTGCATGGCGCCGATGAACAGCCGCAGGCCGTAGTAGGAGGCACCGACCACGCCAAGCGCGGCGATCACGGCCACGGCGACATGGGAATCGAAGGCTCCGAGCAGGATCATGAACTCGCCGATGAAGTTCGAGGAGCCCGGCATCGCCAGGTTGGCGAGCGTGACGATCAGGAAGAAGGTGGCCAGCAGCGGGGCCTTGAAGGCGACGCCGCCCATGTCATCGAGGTTCTCGCTGCCGCCGACGCGCGCGGCGACGGCCGCCAGGACAAAGAACGAGGCGGCCGTGACGACGCCGTGGTTGAGCATCTGCAGCAGCGCGCCCTGAGCACCGGTGGGCTTGAGCGTGAAGATGCCGAGCAGGATGAAGCCCATCTGGGCGACGCTCGAGTAGGCGATCACCAGCCGCGCGTCACGGGTGGTGAACGCCATCGCGGTGGCCCAGAGGATCGAGACCAGCGCGATGATCAGCAGCAGCAGCTGGAAGTGGTGTGAGGCGTGCGGGAAGAGCGGCAGGACGATCTGCAGGAAGCCGTAGCTAGCGACCTTCGCGACGACCCCGGAGAAGACCGCCACGGCGGCGATCGGCATCGACTTGTAGGCGTCGACGACCCAGCCGTGGAACGGGATGATCGGCATCTTCACGAGGAAGGCGACGGTGAAGCCGAGGAAGATCCAGTCCTCGTCCGTGTGCGAGACCGGCAAGTGCTGGATCGCCGCGAAGGTGAAGTTGATCGGGGTGTGATGGTCACTCGCCGAAAGCACGCCGACGGCGATCGCCGCGGCCAGCATCAGGAACGAGCCCACGGCCGTATAGATGACCATCTTGATGGTCGCGCGCACCCGGTCCCCGGTGCCCCAGGAGCCGACCAGGAAGTAAAACGGGATCAACATCAGGTCGAAGAAGGCGACGAACAGGATCAGATCCTGGGCGACAAAGGCGCCCAGCACGGCGCTCTCAGCCAACCCGAAGAAGAAGTAGTAGGTCTTGGGCCGCTCGATCTCACGGAAGGACGACCAGAACAGCGAGACCGAGAACAACACGGTCGTCAGCAGCACCAGCGTGATATTGAGGCCGTTCAGCCCCAGCGCGTAGTGGATCCCCAGCGCGCTGATCCAGACCTTGTCTGTGACGAACTGCAGCACCGGGTAGTGCGAGTTGAACTCGGCCACGAAGGTGACGGCGATGCCCACCGGGATCAGGCTCAGCACGGCCAGCGCGCGCCCCACCAGCCGTCCGGGAAGCTGGGTGACCACCAGCGACAGAGCCAGCGGCAGCCAGATCAGCATGGACAGCGTGAAGGGCGAGTGGGATACGTGGAGGACAGTCATCGAGTGGGATACGTGGACGACGGCCACGCCGCCGGTTGTAGCTCGGGTATGGAGTCGAGGGTCACGGGTGCGAGCGTGGTCACGTCGAGGAGATCAGGAAGTAGAGGATCACGGCGGACAGGCCGAGCACGACCAGCGCCGCGTAGTAACGCAGAAAGCCGGTCTGCAGGCGCCGCACCGCGGCCGAGCCGGAGCCGATCGCGGCGGTCACGCCGCCGGTCACGCCACCGGAGATGACGATGCGCTCCAGCACCGTATCCGTAAACCGGCCGACGCCCAGCACCGGCCGCACGACCAAAACATCAATCAGCTCGTCGAAGTACCACTTGTGGACGAGGAAGTTGTGCAGCGCGGGCAGGCGCGCCTGCAGCGCCGCCGAAGTCCCCTGCTTCGCCACGTAGACGCGGTAGGCAAGGGTGATTCCGACCAGGCCCAGGACCGTGCCGATGAGCAGGCCGATCCAGGCGGTGCCCGTGGAGGGCTCATGCGAAGCGGACGCCAGCGGCGCTCCGGCCAGCGCCGTCGAGAGAAACTTCTGGATCACGTGATCCACGCCAGGGATCTGAAGGGCGCCACCGACCACCGCCAGGAACGCCAGAGTCCCCATCGCGACCTGCATCGCGGGCTCGCGCTCGGCGATCACGTGCTCAGGGCCGGGGAAGCCGACCTCAAGGTCCTCCACCTCGCCGTTGCCTGGATTGGTGGGCTCATGGGCGTGGGCGATGTGTCCGTTCTCAAGCTCGACCGCCTCCGGCACCGGGCTACCGAAGAAGGCGCGGAAGATCATCCGGAAGGTGTAGAGGCCGGTCAGCAACGCCCCGACGTACCCGAGGATCCCAAAGACCTCCCAGATACCGCCACGGTTGTTCAGGTAGGCGATGATGTCGTCCTTGGAGAGCGCGCCGGAGAACGGGAGCACGCCGGACAGCGCCAGGCCACCGATCAGGAAGCAGGCGAACGTGAAGGGCATCGCCTTGCGGAAGCCACCCATCTTCTCCAGCGACTGCTCACCGGCCATCGCGCCGATGATCGAGCCGGCCGCCATGAAGAGCAGCGCCTTGAAGAAGGCGTGCGTCATCAGGTGGAACAGGGCCGCGCTGTAGGCGCCCGCGGAGGCGCCCATGATCATGTAGCCGATCTGAGACATCGTCGAGTAGGCGATCACGCGCTTGATGTCGGTCACGACAAGCGCGATCGTGCCGGCGACCAGCAGCGTCGCGCAGCCGACGATCGTGCCGACCTCACCCGCCGTGGGCGCCAGCTGGAAGAGCGGGTGCAGGCGCACGATCAGGTAGACGCCGGCGGTCACCATCGTGGCCGCGTGGATCAGGGAGGAGACCGGCGTGGGGCCCTCCATCGCGTCCGGCAGCCAGGTGTGGAGCGGGACCTGGGCCGACTTGGCAAAGGCGCCCACCAGGAAGAGCAGGCAGCCGACCACCAGGTCCGTGGAGTCGTTGTGGAACACGTGCGGGGCGGCGGCGAAGCTGCCCAGGAACGAAACCGTGTGCGTGTGGCGGAAGATGAAGAAGGTGCCGAGCACGAGCCCGACATCGCCCACGACGTTGATCACAAAGGCCTTGACGCCCGCGCCGGTCGCCGTGCGACGCCTGTACCAGAAGGAGATCAGCAGGTAGGAGGCGGCGCCGACAAAGGCCCAGCCGACGATCAGCATGATGAAGTTGCCGCCGAGGACCAGCGTCAGCATCGAGAAGACAAAGAAGTTGAGGTAGGCGAAGTACCGTGAATAGCCCTCGTCCGAGCGCATGTAGGCGGTCGAGTAGAGGTGGATCAGGGTCGAGACGCCGGTGACCACCAGGATCATGAAGACGGAGATCGGGTCGACCAGGATCTGGAGCTTGGCGTCGACGCCGACGCTCTGGTCGTAGCTCCAGAGGCTCGAGACGACCTCGCGGTGCGAGCCTGAGCGCCCGAGCAGCGACAGCAGCGCGCCAACGGCGCAGACGAAGGCGAGTGCGATCGCCAGCGTTCCGATGATCCCGGCCGCGCGTGGGTAGCTCTTGAAGCCGACCCCGATGACGATCGTGCCCAGCAGCGGAAGCAGCAGGACCAGCCAGCCCCAGGTGGTTGGGCTCATCTGAGTAGCCCCGCGGCGATCGTCGGCATGGACCGCACCCCCGGCATCGACCGCACCCACGGCATCGACCGCACCCACGGCATCGACCGCACCCACGGCATCGACCGCACCCGCGGCATCGACCGCACCCGCGGCATTGAGCGCGCCCCCGGCATCGACCTCGACCCCGACATCAGCCTCATCCGTTCAGCTCGTGCAGTTGGTCGACATCGACAGGCAGGTTACGGCGACTGATCGCGACAAGCATTCCGAGGCCCACCGTGACCTCGCAGGCGGCCACGACCATCACGATCAGCGCGAAGATCTGCCCGGACTCACCGCCCCACAGGCGGGAGAAGGTCACCAGCGCCAAGTTGGCGGCGTTCAGCATCAGCTCGAGGCAGAGCAGCACGACCAGCGGGTTGCGGCGCACGAGCACGCCGGCGGCACCAATCGAGAAGATCAGGACCGAGACGCAGAGGTACCAGCCGAGGCTCACTTCTCCTCGTCCTCCTCGTGCTCGTCGGGCTCCTCATGCTCGGCCGGGTCCTCAGGGATTGCGGTGGCGACCGGCGCCTGCGCAGTGGCGGTGGAGGTGGAGGTGGAGGTGGAGGACGGCGTGGGAGCCGCCGGGACCGCCTCACTCGCGGCACCGCCACCGACGATCTCAATCGCCCCGCCGTGCGCCTCCTCGATCAGGTCGAGCACTTTGCGCACACCCACGCCCTCGGCGATCGTGCCGGTGTAGGACGGACGCGGGGCGGCCAGCAGGCGGGCGATCTCATCCACGTCCTCCTCGTCCAAGCCGCGGCGCCGGCGGGCCAGCACAACGGCGCCGATCGCGGCGACCAGCAACAGGAGCGAGGCGACCTCAAACGGGAACAGGTAGACGGTGAGGAAGTCCTTGCCGATCTGCTCGGGCGTCCCGAAGCCGGGTACGTACGGAGCGCCCTTGCCGGAGATGCCCTTGAGCGCCGAGCCGAGCATCGCGATGAACAGCTCAATCGCGAGCGCAAGCGCGAAGATCGGGCCGAGGATGCGCAGCGCGCTGCCGGCGGCGATCTCATCGCCGCCACCGACGTAGGCGACGACAAAGACGTAGAGCACCATCACGGCGCCGGCGTAGACGACGACCTGGGCGGCGGCCACGAACTCCGCCCGCAGCAGCAGGAACAACGCCGCCAGCGAGATCAGGTGGCAGACGAGCGCCAGCACCGCGTACAGCGGGTTGCGCAGCGCGACCACGCCGATCGCCCCGACGATGGCCGCAATCGCCGCGATGAAGAACAGAACCGCAGACATCAGCGGCCCCTCCCCAACGGAGTCAACTCGTGGGTCCGCAGCGTTGCGAGGGGGGACAAAGTAACCGTGGCGGTCACTTTCTCCCCCGTCGCGACGCGGGTGAGCGCTCGCGCCGTCGCAACGCGGGTGAGCGCTCGCGCCGTCGCAACGCGGGTGAGCGCTCGCGCCGTCGCAACGCGGGTGAGCACTCGCGCCATCGCGCGGAGCGCTCGCGCCGTCGCGGGGAGCGCTCGCGCCGCCGCGCGGAGCGCTCGCGCCATCACGCGGCCCAACGTCTCACGGTGCATCGGACTACTCGCCCTCATTCCTCAGCGGAGTGCGCTCGAGCGGCTCGGCGAGCAGCATCTCCTTGGTGAAGATCAGATCGGATCGGAGGTAGTCAGACATCTCGTAGTCATGGCCCATGGTGATGGCGTCAAACGGGCAGGCGACCTCACAGTACCCGCAGAAGATGCACCGGCTCAGGTTGATCTCATAGACGGCGGCGTAGCGTTCGCCCCCGGAGATGCGCGTCTCCGGGGTGTTCTCGGCGGCGACCACGCGGATGCAGTCGGCCGGGCAGGCGGCCGCACACAGAGAACAGCCGACGCACTTCTCCAGGCCGGAGTCCTCAAACCGATGCAATTTGTGCCGGCCGCGAAAGCGCGGGTAGACCGGCGTCTTCTCCTCCGGGTACTGGATCGTCAGCGGACCTTCGGCCACGCGCGCGAGCGTCGTCTTCATGCCGCGCAGGGTCTCACCGAAGATCCGGTAGGTGCTGGCCGCCGCGTTGCGCGGCGGGTGGCGCACCACCTCGACTACGTCATTTCCGGGGTCGTATGGCATCTCTGGTCTTTCGTCCTTGGCGCTCGGGTCGGGCTCTTGGAGTCGGTCGGTTCGGTCGGTTCGAACTGGGGTCGGTCGGGACTAGTGGACGACGATGATCGCCGTGACCAGCAGGTTGAGGGTGGCCAGAGGCAGCAGGATCTTCCAGCCGAACGACATCAGCTGGTCGTAGCGCAGACGCGGCAGGGTCGCGCGGATCCAGATGAACAGGGTGATGAAGATCATCATCTTGGCGGCGACCACGAACGGGTCCACCCAGCCGGGCGGATGGATCCCGAACGGCATCAGCCAGCCGCCGAGGAACAGCGTCGTGGCGATGCCCGAGACGACGATCATGTTCACGTACTCCGAGAACAGGTACGCGACAAAGCCGGTGCCGCCGTACTCCGTGAAATAACCGCCGACGAGCTCCGCATCGGCCTCGACGAGGTCAAACGGCGCCCGGTTGGTCTCCGCGAACGAGGCGGTCATGAAGATCAGGAAGCCGACGAACTGCGGGATGAAATACCACATCCCCCGCTGGGCGTTGACGATGCCGCTCAAGGACAGCGTCTGTGAGGTGATCAGCACGCCGACCAGCGCCAGCCCTTGGGACACCTCGTAGGAGATGAGCTGGGCGGCGGCGCGCATCGAGCCCAGGAACGAGTACTTGGACCCCGAAGCCCAACCGCCCAGAAGGATCCCGTAGAACGAGATGCCGCCGAACGCGAACACGTACAGCGGCCCGACGGAGACGTCGATCCCGTAGAGGCCGACGCGCTCACCGAAGATGTGCTGGACGTTGCCAAACGGGATCAGCGCGAGGCTGGCGACAGCCGTCATGATCGAGATCGCCGGGGCGACATAGAACAGAAAGCCGACCGAGGTCGTTGGCCGGAACGACTCCTTACGCGCGAACTTCACGATCTCCGCGAGCGGCTGCATCAGGCCGTAGGGGCCGACGCGGTTGGGGCCGTAGCGGTGCTGGAAACGGCCGAGCAGCTTGCGCTCGTAGACCGTCAGCAGCGGCAGGATCCCGAAGATCACGCCGAAGATGATCAGCGCCTTGACGAGCTGCACCCACCAGGCCTCAAACGAGTTCACTTCGCCGAGCACCCTCACGCCTTGCTGACCTCCACGAGCAGCTCACTGAGCGCGTTGGCCGAGTCCTGCGCGATCCCGGCGGCCAGGAACACCGACCCAACCGGCACGCCCGTGCGGATCGCCGCGCGCCCGGAGAGCCGCGTCCCGTTCTGGGCCACCGCCACCGGATCACCCTGCCCGATCCCGAGCCGCTGGGCGTCTTGGGGCGAGAGCTCGACGAGCTGCTCGGCGACGGTGAAGTGCAGCGCAGGCGAGATATCGACCTCGGGCGAGGCCCAGATCGAGCGGTAGATCCCGGCCCGCAGATGGCCGTTCGAAGCAGTGCCCTTCGTCTGGGGCCCGCTGGCCCCAGACTTCGCCGAGGCGCGCGCCCCGGACGAACCCTTGGCCGGCACCGACCCGACCGGCATCGCCGACGCGCCGGGCAGCTCAGGCCAGCGCGCGCCCCGGCCACCGATCGTGTCGAGCGTGATCCCGGCGTAGAAGGGGACGGCGGCGACCAGCTGCCGGAAGGCGATGCCGGCGGTGAACACCCCAAGGTCGAGCCCGACGCTCGTGGCCACGTCGCTGATCACCTGCCAGCCGGCGCGGATCTCACCGGGGCGCTTGATCGCCGTGCGCAGGCGCTGCAGGCGGCCATCCGGGTGAACGACCGTGCCCTCCTTCTCCGCGCTCGACTCGGCCGGGAAGATCACGTCGGCGTGCCGCGCCAGACCCTCGGTCAGCACCGAGGCGTGAGCGACCACGAGCTCGGCGCCGGCCAGGGCGGCCTCCCAGGTGTGGCTGGCAGGCAGGTCGCGCAGCGGGTCGACCTGCAGCAGGTAGAGCGCGGTGACGTCGCCGCCAATCGCCGCCTTGGCGATCTGAGCGGCGTTACGCCCGACCGTAACGTCGGAGTAGCCGGGGCCCGCGTTGGGCAGGGCGCCGGCCTCACGCACGCCGCGGCCGTTTGACTCGGTGGGGATCTCGAGCAGGCCGGCGCCGTCGTGAGTGGAGAGGCCGAGCTTGTCGGCGATCCGAAGGAGCGCCGGCAACGAGGCCTCTCCGATCTGCTCACCCCAGACGATCACGACGTCCTCCCCGCCCTCAGTCAGCAGCTTGGCCAGGGCAGCGACCTCATCGGAGGCGCCGCCGCCGTCCAGCGCCGCTTCGAGCTCAGCGACGAACGCAGCCGCGCCGTGGGGGTCAAAGCGCACCGCCAGGGTCGCGTTGGGATCGAGCGTGCTGGGGCGTGACGTCGCGACCGCCAGCTTCACGCCGTTGCGCCGCACGCCCTTGCGGACCCGCAGGTCGAGGATCGGGGCATCGTCGACGAGCTCCGTGCCCAGCAGCAGGACGGTGTGGGCGAACTCAATGTCCTGGACGCTCGCCTGGAGCGCGGGCGCGGCCAGGGCGCGGGTGAGGCCGAGGTCGACCGGCTCACCGGACGTGTCCGTGGGAGAGAGGCGCGAGTCGATGTCGTTGGGGCCCAAGGCCTCCCGCAGCAGGCGCCCGAGCAGGAAGGCCTCCTCGTTGGTGGCCTGGCCCCCAACCAGCGCGGCCGTGCGTCCCTCGTGGGACCTGAGGGCGCGAGCCGCGGCGAGCGCCTCCCCCCAGGAGGCGGGCACCAGCTCACCGGCGCGGTTGCGCACGAGCGGGGCGGTCAGGCGCTCATCGACGTGGATGGCCTGGTAGGCGAAGCGTCCCTTGTCGCAGAGCCAGCCGTCGTCCACGCCGGGGTTCTCACGAGCGAGCACGCGCACGACCTTCTCGTCACGGACGGTGAACTCGACGTTGCACTGGGCCGGGCAGAGCGTGCAGACGCCGCCCGCGCCCTCGATGTCCCAGGGCCGGGCGCGGAAGCGGTAGGGCTGCGAGGTCAGCGCCCCGACGGGACAGAGCTCGATGATGTTGCCGGAGAACGGGGCCACGTACGGGTGGCC
>Ga0116231_10015010_pt1 | contig 10158 bp, 6 predicted proteins | sample S1TSphgellanicum_2_FD_89695 | JGI IMG/M metagenome (GOLD analysis project Ga0116231, IMG submission 89695) | Host-associated microbial communities from peat moss isolated from Minnesota, USA - S1T2_Fd - Sphagnum magellanicum MG | ecosystem: Host-associated > Plants > Peat moss > Unclassified... | reverse complement strand
TCGACCCTCTACCCCTTTCTAGAGTTGGAAGCCGGGAGCGTGCTACCAAGTTCAACTTTCCGCAACTTGACTTTGTGAAACCCTCAAGTGGGTTTCACCCCGTGACTTGGGAGCGCGTCACCTAGCCTTTTGTTTAGCTTGCCAGGAGGGTGTTTGCACACTATGATGACCTTATATGGATGTCACAATTGTAATTTTTTTTGTATTCCTTAAATATAAATAAATAAAATAAAATAAAATTCATTGAAATAATAAAAAGGGACTCACTTATTTAAAGCTATCATAATCGACCTTCCAAGAATGAAAAAATCAAATCAAAATCATGGATAACCAATAAGTTTTGGACTTTTGAATTTTGCCCACAATTTTTGGTCACACCAACAAAATTCATGGATATGGATTTTTATTTTATAATGTGTTAGTCTTATGTGTTTGAAACTTTGGGATATTGGATGAATTATGTTTAAAAAACTAAAGATCCATTGAATTAATGAAATGTGATTTTGATTTATTATGTTATGGACTTTTTAAAATCCCAAAAATTATAATTATTTTAAAAGCCCTTTTAAGCAATTAAAATTTATTATTAAAAAATATTTTGTGATATTTTTTATATGTTTTATAACATCATGGTTTGAAATTGGAAATGGAAAAAAAAATATTTTCAATATCATATAAATATTCATATTTTAAGTTAATTTTCAACTACACTAGAAAGGGACTTTGAAAAGGGACTTTAATCCACCAAAATTGTGACACCCTAATGTGCTTTCACCCGAAAATGCAGATCATATGAGACCACTGTGTTATCTAACTAGATATATGCACATGTAGTAGAATTGACATCTACATTGGACTAACCTCCATGTGTTTTTTGTGCATTTACAGGATATGTAGGGCTTGTTGGATTACTTGCTATAACAAACAACCTTCCTTACACATGCATTGGTCTTGGAGTTCTAAGCCATGTTAAAGGGGTTTGCTACATTAGTAAACACTTACTAGAAGGCACCAATGCGATTTGGGGGTATTGACTAGATGGTGTAGAATTTGGATTTGGGGTTGGTGGGAATTGAGTGGGTCGTGTTTGCCGAATTTGGGTGTACTAAAAAGTTGGGGGGTATTGAGAGGAAGGTGCACACTTAAAGTGTACTAAATAGATGTTGGCAAGGGTTATGGGTATTGACTAGATGGTTGAAGCATTTGTGGGTACACATGGTTTTGTAATGGCGTATGAATGTACTGGTTTCTACTATCGACACATGTGGGTACTGATTGGATGATGGCTGTGAACAATAGGTAGCAAAAGTTGGTATAGTTGTGGAGTTGGGGGGAATAGCAGGCATGGGCCATCTAGGAGGCACGGGCTAGCCATGAGGTAGTTGTGAATTCAATATATTGCATACAACACCTCAAGTGGACCTTGTGGTACAACATGTGGAAGTTGTTATGCATTCTCCATCACATGCATCTTGGTATCCCGATATGATCCTACATTATTCAAGGCAAAACAAAATGAAACATCAACAACATAAATAATAAATAAATCAAAATCAATAAATAATTGGATTCAAGGGAAATCCATCCAAACCTTCGTCATCTCAAGGCAAATGTTGAGTAAAAATGCTAGTTTCATGAACCTTAATCAAGACAATTGTAGTAGGTAAGGAATTTATAGTTTCCTTTCTTGTTTGTTTATTCAAAATCCCATCACCACTGGAGCTATACTCATCTTGTTGTGATGTAGGGGGTTCAACTATAACATTTTGGTGAGCCACAAGCTTGTCAAAAAGAACTAACTTCGGTTGTTTTTGCATTGTCCATTGCTTTGGTTGGAGGTCTACACATTGTCCCTTCTTTTAAAACATGAACACCAAATGTTAGTCTTAGGTTTAAAGTTAGTGGAATTCTATTGGGCCACTGTAGAACACAATGAATGTTTGGTACCTCAAGTTGAAAACACATTAATGTAAAATAAAACTATAGTTCAACAAAACCTACAAAGAGCACTAACGCTAGAACTCATGATTCACCTAGGCTTTTATTTGCAAAACTTAAGGTTGTTAGATGCAAAAGGCAATGTGTAAAAAACCTCCCAAAAAAAAAGAAATGAAAAATTGAAAAAAAAAAATGGGACACACAAAATCTCATAATTCTAGAAACTAGAGCAAACTAAGGATCTTCAAAAGGAAAGGAATTTTGACAACAATTTGGTCATCAAAGGAAACATTTTGGAACAAGAGGTAGGGTTTTAGGAAAAAAAACCTATTTCCCATTTTTCTCCTCCTCTAAAATATCATCAAATGTATTTGCAACTTTGTCTTTCATGTCTTCTTCATTAAACTCCTTGTCAAAGTCCACCTTTTGTTCTTGATTAGATTATGAACGTAATTGCCTAGCTCCTTTGCTTGATTTAGAACTATTATCAACCACAACCATTGTAGACTTGTGAAAGTGTGTGCTATGTCAAAGCTTGAATGTTGGGTTGATGTTCACTTTCAAACGTCGAATTTGAACAACATCCGAAATGACATTGTTTCCAATGTATTTCTCCTTACAACATTCAAAACCACAACAAAAAAAAGGGGAAAAAAACACCAAAACTATTATAAGTGCATGTGAGGTGAAAGCATTGAAGGGAGAGTGAAGAAGAATGTAAGAAAATCAAACAAACAGATAAAAAAAAGGCATTGGAGAAGGTGAAAGCAAAAATTGAATCGTAGTTAAAATTCAAAACTTCAAAGTACCACACATTGGATGAATAGGCAAGTAGGGATTGTTGAACTTTATCCAAAAATGAGATGAAAAGTGGGTTTAAGGAAGAAGCTTATTTACCTTTAGACACAAATGGTGCCCAATTCTTTAACCTTATAAACTTTGGCAAAAAAATTATCATGCAAGAAACTCAATTCCAGAGTTCTCTAAACCTATAATGCTCTACAAAGAAAGAATTTGAATTAGGAGCTCACTTCTAGTTCACTTCAAAAATTGATGCAAACTTTGTTTCATTTTTCACAATTGTGCATAAACAGACCATATCATATAAGCTCTTGTAAATTCAGTTGACGCACCTATGACCTCCATCACCTCCTTATTAGTTTGGATTGTAAATGCCAATGCACAAGGTAAACAATAACCCTTATCCCACATTGCAATGTTCTCCCACCTTCCATTTTCCTTTCTAACAAAAATGTGACTTTGCCATCATATTCCCATTTTGCACCTTTTACACCAAATACATTGACAAGTACATTCACCCATGCTCCCTACTATTTCCCTCCTCAAGTGACACTTGTAGCTTTTTAATTAGAAGTTCCATTGCTTTTTTCTTTGCTACCCACCTCAAAATTGTTCCAATAATGCACATGTAGTTGTGTGCATTGGCATGTGTCTACATTTCATAAACTGGAAAGATAACTTTCTTAACAACCATTTGTTAAAAAGTCTGATTTTTTGGCATTTATATGGAATTGTGCAATGTGCACTGCCCCAATAACATGTTTACATGCTTTAGAGTAATATGACAAAGTTAATCACATGCTTGTATGCCTAAAAACACTAAATACCCCTTTTAATATTAATAAATAATGCTTGTGCATACTATTTTCAATTTTAATTCTCAATATGTACATTGCTCAATACATGTTAGTTTATGTTTTCAATTATATTATTACTACTTTAAGTAATATGCACATTTCATAATCATAAAACCCCTTCCATTAAATATGACTATATTATTGCAAGCTTGCCACAACTACCAAATTGGCATAACCAATAAGCTATTACAATCCACATAATTTGTGCTTATATTTCTATACCTATTGTATAAATTACAAATTATGTGTACATTGTGTTGCTTGGAAGTTGGGTTAATTTTAGAAATTTGGTCCTATTTCTTCCAAATTAGGTGTAATCACTTGCAAATTCAACAATTCTATGGATAATGAATTCCTTTTGCTACCATATTAATGTATCATGGCATGGTCTAATTTGTATTCAATGTTTTGCATGTTTTCTACAACTTATTATGTGCAGGAGGCACACCATTGCCAAATGGACAAATTCAACAGCATATTGACACCCAAGCACTATTTGATTCCGAAAATTTGAAGGCAAATTGACAAGGTTTAATTAGGTATCATGCCCTTGTACATGTTGCCATGGTGTAAGAATAAAAACTCATGGCATAATTAAAAAACATTTGAGAGAAAATGGATAAGACTCATATCTCTGATGGCCAATGGTGGTATGGACTCGTGTTGTACATGTAAATGGTTTGGGACTTACATTCTGTATAAGTTCAAATGTATAAAATTTATTTACATTCACTATTAGAATTATTGATTTTTCAAACAGTCCAAGTTGACTAATTGTCTTTCTTGACTAGTGAACATGTACATTTTGATTAAACACTAATACAAAAGTGGAGTGTAGTTTATTAGCCTAAATCATTATGAGACCTTAAAACTGAAATAAGTTCATTACTTTACAATGACTTCACTTTGATTAAAGTTATTTCATTATAATATCATTATGTAAACATTGTGTTTCACAACTAATTGACATAATTCACTAATATAATTTACTGTGATAAATAGGTTTATTTTTATGTTGTTTTAAATACCTTATGTTATTTAATGATATTCTTTATATTATTTTAAGTTACCCTAGTTATTTTAATTTATACCCTAAGTTATTATAAGTTAATATAAATTATTATAAGTTATTATACCTTAAACTATTATAGGTTATTTTATTTTAAGGTATCCTAACTAGCTTATTATAGGTTTTTTTACTTTAAATTATTTGACATTCAATTATTCAACTAACCTTAAACTATACCTTATGTTATTTTATTTTCAATTAATATATGTTCTTTCAAGTTATACTTTAGGTTATTCAAAGTCATTCTATTTTATGTTATTATAAATTATTTTATCCCAAGTATAAAAATTTAAATAATCTAAAATAAAATATTAACTTAAGGTAAAATAACCTAAAATAATCTATGATAGCCTAAGAAAAATTATTTAAAATAACTTATAATAAAATAATTACCAATAACCTATAATTTTCAACAATAAATTATAATATAATAACCACCAATAGCCACCAACAATCATTAATAAAATAGCCATGAATAAAATAGTTCCACTAATAGTTAGTAATAGCCTATGATAATTTAGTTTAAAATAACCACCAATAGCCATTAATAAAATAATCACTAAACACTAATAATAGAATAACCACTAATAGCCATCAATAAAATAACCATTAATAGCCACTAATAGAATAGTTATTTATAGCCATTAATAACCACTAACAAAAGAACAACCAATAGCCACCAATAACCACCAATAGAATAACTAACAATAACCACCAAACCAATAACCACCAATAGAATAACCAACAATAACCACCAAACCAATAGCTACCAATAGAATATATAAGCACTAATAGAATAGCCACCAATATAATAACCAACAATAGTCACTAAACCGATAGCCATAACTAGCTTATGGTAATATAACTTAGAATAGCCAATAATAACATAAGGTGAAATAACCTTTAATAGGAAAAAGTAACCAATAATAGCCTCATATAGCCCAAAATAACCTAAGATGAAATAACTTAGAATAACCAAAAATAATTTATAATATTTGTAAACAACTTTAAATGAAATAACCTACAATAGCCAAAAATAACATAGAATAGCCAAAAATAACTTATAATAGTAAAAAATAACCTAAGGTGAAATAACTTAAAATAACCAGAAGTAACATAAAATAACCAAAAATAACCTATGGTGAAATAGCTAAAAATTGCCCAAAAATTTAAAATAGCCAAAAATAATGAAAAGTAGCTCTAAAATAGTTAAAAGTAATCTAACATAGGTAGTATTGTTATATTAATAAAAATCTATTCATTTATTAATTTTTTTTTCCCCCAAAATAATGGTCATTGAAAAGTTATTGAATGGTGATATTTTTAAAAAAATGTTCAAATGATTTTACACTTTCAAAAGGAAATAAATGTAATTATGTACATTGTTGGAAAAAAAGAAATTAATTTAATAATTTCATTTGAACAAAATTTCAATAAAATATGAATTTTCAAAGTTTATGGTTTTGTAATGTTTAAAATGAAATACTTAATAAATAGAATACAATGTAACACATTATCACAATAAGTGTGGTGGCTTGATGATTGCGATGTTTGCTTTCATTTTAAAGGTCAAGGAATCAAACTTCAAAAATGGTGTGTTAGTGGTCAATAGTGGTAAGTTGACCAAATATTTTCTTATGTAATTCCTTAGAGTATGTGCCTATTTGAGTTGATTACATGGCCTATGTACTTAAGCTAGGTTAAAAACTTAGCTTAGGCAGTGACACGTGTCAGTAGTTCATAAGCTGAAAATTATGAAATTATCAATAATATTAAATATTACATTAAATATTAAATAATTTAAATTTAATCGATTTCCATGATGTCTAGTTAATTAATTAGCAAATGAAATGGCTTGGTAAATTTGTATTTCATTTGAAAGTAACCTTGTTTCACTAAGTATTAGTGGACCAATTCACTGTTCATAGCAACCAGCCCCCATTCACTAAGGGGTTAACTAGTTTCACCATGGTAAAAATGTCCAAATTCATTCAAAATTTAGTGAAATCCAGATTGAACTAAGATGCATTTTGGTGTAATGAAAGGGCAGGGGCTTGAATGACATGTGTATTTTTTGACCAATCAATTTGGTTGAAAGAACGTGTTTGATTATTTTTTAATTTGGACATGTGGTCAAATTGGACAAAAACTTGACCACCTTGGTCAAAATGGCCAATGACGTTTAGTCAATTAGAAGATTTAGTCAAATTGGACATAAACAAATGACACCTTTGGTCAAAATGGCCAATGGGGTTTTAATCAAGTAGAACATTTAGTCAAAATGACCAATTTATTATAATCAAATGGGGCATCCTGCCTACCTATCTACCATATTCTACAACCTTCCTATCTACCTACTTACTTATTGACCTACCTATTATATCCTACCTACCTACCTATTTACCTACCTTCGTATTTACCTACCTACTACAACCTACTTACCTACCTTTGTATTTACCTACCTACTATAACCTAGAACTTATTTACCTACCTATTACAACCTACTTATTCACCCACCCACCCACCCACCTATTTATCTACCTATTATAACCTATTCAGCTACCCACTTACCTATTGGCTTATCAACCTACCCACCCACTAATTATTACCTACCTATTTACCTAACTACCCACCCACCTACTTATTTACCTACCAGCCACCCGCCTATTGGCTTACCCACCTACCCATGGTACCTATTAATTACCTACCTATTTACCTAACTACCCACCCACCTATTTATTTACCTACCAGCCACCCACCTATTGGCTTACCCACCTACCCATGGTACCTATTAATTACCTACCTACTTACTTACCTAATTACCCACCCACCTACTTCCCTACCTACTTACTTACTTACTTACCCACCCACCTACCTCCTACAACATACCTACTTACATACCTCATAGTCTCATAATAAACATGTGAAATAAAAAAATTGACAGAAGTTGAAGACCTTTTGATGGTGTGGTCATTGGTGAAAGATTTGGTTTATCATTGGGGAGGTCAATGGTTCAATTCTTAATACTTGTAATTTATGTATATGTTTAAGGGGTTAAGGTAGGTAGCTAGGCTAAGGTAGGCTACCACCTACCAACCTACATTTTTACAACCTACCTACCTACTTGTTTGCCTCCAAATTATTTTTTATAATAATATTTAAATAAAATATTTAAATCATTTGACCAGTCAAATGGTCCTTATTTTGCCAGTCAAAAAAACCACCCCAATCATATATATGATTTTACATGGCTATGAAAAAATGTGATTTTTACTTGAGGAGATTCAAAAAAAAAAAAAAATTAGCATTCAAGGGTGGGGGGGACCTCAATTTTAGTGGTGAATTAAATTTCACTCTATCTCTCCTTTTTTTTAGTGCCTCTATTACTGCTCCTACTTGTAAAGCCAATATAATTAATCTTGAACCTTGTGCATTAAATGTTGATTTTCAACATTTCATTCCCAAATCCAATAAATTTCCTTATTTTATGGATACCCTTGAAAGAAGGGTTTGGGGTGAAAGGAGGCCCAAAAACATGGTGACTTTACAAATAATTTTAGTATTTACACTTACATTTCCCAAAACATTTACATGGGGTCATGTAAGTGTAATAAAATTTGGATGTGTAAGTGTAAATGATTTACACTTGCATTGGATTTACACGTTATATATATGGCTATTGACATTTATACGCACAACACTAGTATGGACTACCCCCACTTATTCCATTCAATTTTGAATTTCTTAAATTTAAATAATAACATCATAATTTTAAATGCCTTAATTGTGTAAGGGTTATAGAACATGGGAATGAACCATTGTGGATTTAGAAAATTATAGTTGAAAGGATGTTACTGACTTGGCATAAATGCATTGTTTGATCCATGGACATGAAGCAATACATGAACCTGCACCATAGACTAATGGTTGCCACATGGATGTACTAGTTAGGAACCCAATAACACCCGTGGCTAATGTTCCTAGGCTTGACCTAGAAGTTCAAGTTCACAAGATGGTTGTTGAAGCATTTACCATCTTTGACAATTTACAATAGGGGTCTGAAGAACAAAAACCCATCGATCATTGAACCGTTGGAAAATCCACAAACAAACTTTCACATCCTAGATGACCAAAGATGACATCAAACTATAATGGATTCAATCATCATTAAAACATCAACCCTATTGTTTGAAGGATTTTCAATAAGCATGTTATCCACCATGTTATTATTATTGAATTTGAAGACGGTCCATGGGCTAAGCAATGTTTTCATGGATGAATTCTTTTCCTTGTTGCGGAAATAGCTGCTACCAAAGGGGAACACCATCCTAGTCACAACTTACAAGGCCCTTAGGTTAATTAAAAAACTTGGTTTGAGTTATGATTCCATTCATAGTTGCACAAATGGTTGTGCCCTTTTTAAAGGCACCTTGCAACATTCAAGGGTGTGTCCAAAATGTAATACTAATAGGTTTGTGGAGAGTTCATAAAGTGTTCCAAGGAAAATGCTTTGGCTCTTTCCTTTGATTCCATGACTATTACGGATGTACATGTGCAAAACTTTGGTGGGATTATTGATTTGGCACAAAGATGGAACAAGCACAAATGGCGTATTTGGATTGTGTTGGATTCCCAAAGTTGGAAACACATTACTAGAAAATGGTCGAATTTTGCAATTGAAGCAAAAAAATCCAATTAGGGTTAACACTAGATGGGGTGCACCCTTTTGGTGATTTGAATTCGTATCACTTTACATGGTAAATTGTTCTACTTAATTACAATTTCCCCCCCTTGGTTGGTAACAAAACATTACTTTATGATGTTGGCCTTAATAATTCTTGGCAAGGAATTTGTGACATTTGGAAACATAGATGTGTACTTGGAGCTTGTCATTGAGGAATTACAAATGATATGAAATGGTGTTAAAGCTTATGATTCATTACAAGGGGCAACATTCAACTTGAAGGCTATGTGTATATGGAGTATACACGATTTTCTAGCCTATGGATTGTTTGCAAGATGTGTTACCAAAGGTCATGTGGGATGCCCATCTTGTGGCACAGCTTGTCACGACCCTAGCCTTGGGCTCACGACCAAGGCAAAAGGCTTGCAAGGGTGTGAGCCAAGAGGAAGCCCGGGAGTCAAGGCAAAGGCATTGCAAGGGTGCGAGCCAAGAGGATCTCGGGGAGTCCCATCACATACTTTCGGGAGTGTTAGAAAGTGTGAGGGAGTATGAGGGAATGAACCCTCACACTCCCAAGGTAACTCCCACTTTGAGAGATGGAGTCCCGGTGGACTCCCGAAACTTCAGAGAGCGATTGCAAGGGTCAAACCTCAATGTCTTGTGGCGTTCTTTATATCATTGAAAAGATCTTGAAGCTTAGATGTCTAAAATGGGCTCGCATTCCTCATTTGGACATCTGAAACTCAAGTTATGGCCAAAAGAAGGGCCGGGAGTCGAACTGCCAGTTTGACTCCCGACCACAAAAAGTC
>Ga0116231_10015009_pt1 | contig 10159 bp, 12 predicted proteins | sample S1TSphgellanicum_2_FD_89695 | JGI IMG/M metagenome (GOLD analysis project Ga0116231, IMG submission 89695) | Host-associated microbial communities from peat moss isolated from Minnesota, USA - S1T2_Fd - Sphagnum magellanicum MG | ecosystem: Host-associated > Plants > Peat moss > Unclassified... | reverse complement strand
GTCCCGGGTGCATCTTGCGCGCGAGGCTGAGCGAATCGAGCACGCGGCAAAGCTCGGCGACGCGCCGTTCGCAGTTGATGCGCTTCAGTTCCGCATCGAGGAAGGTCACGTCGAATGCGGCGTTGTGGATGATGACCTCGGCGCCCTCGATGAACTCCACGAACTCGCCGGCCACCTGCTCGAACAGCGGCTCGTCGGCCAGCCGCTCGCGCGTGAGGCCATGCACGGCCTGCGCGCCCTCGTCGATGTCGCGCTGCGGATTCAAGTAGCGGTGGAACACGCGGCCGGTCAGCCGGCGGTTGAACAGCTCCACGCAGCCGATCTCGATGATGCGGTGATCATGCTCGACTTCGAGGCCGGTGGTTTCCGTGTCGAGGACGACTTGACGCATCAGCGCGCTGGAGCCTGTCTGCTGGTCCCCGACAGCATGCGGTCGATCGCGACGTTGGCGAGCTGGTCCACGTATTCATTCTCCTCATGTCCCGAGTGCCCCTTGACCCAGTGCCATTCGATGTCCTGGGCCGCGGCGGCTTCGTCGAGCTTGATCCACAAATCCTGATTCTTCACCGGCTCGCCCGCGGCGGTGCGCCAGCGCCGCGCCTTCCAATTCGGCAGCCATTCGGTGGCTCCCTGCAGGACATACTTCGAGTCGGTATAGAGCTTCACGGCGCAGCGGCGCTTGAGCGCGCGGAGCGCTTCGATGGCGGCGCAAAGTTCCATGCGATTATTGGTGGTGGCCGCTTCGGATCCGGAAAGCTCCTTGCGCTCACTGCCGCAGACGAGCAGCGCCGCCCAGCCGCCCGGCCCGGGATTGCCGCGGCAGGCGCCATCCGTGAAAATCTCCACTGTCGTCACGAGGCTGTCAACGACCGATCTTGCCGACCTTGGTGGTGGGTTCAACAGCCCCGACGAGCACGCGTTGCCGTATGCGCCGCCGCGGCCGCACCAGCGTCAAGCTGGTGACGCGCTTGCGCGCCTTGATCAGATAAGCACCCGACGCCCACGCCGCGCTCGGTTGAGATTCAGCCGGGTGGGCGCGTCCCTTCACGGGCAGGGAACTCAAATAGCCGTACACGCCGTCGACATCGAAGCCGAGCAGCTTGACCCAATCCTTGAGGCGCCGCTCCGAGAGCATGCGGCGCGTGCCCGGCGGGAATGCCTGCCGGCCGAACAGGCGGCCGAGCGCACGCCGCGCTCCCCAACCCGAGAACGGATTGAAGCCGCAAATCATCAAGCAGCCTTCCGCGGTCAAAATCCGCTCGGCCTCGCGCAGCACCGCGTAAGGGTCCTCCACCAGCTCGAGCGTATGGGGCAGAAAGATCGCGTCGATCGAGTCGGAGCGAAATGGCAAGGTATCGAGCGGCGCACACAGGGTCACGCCCGGGGCGAGTTGCGGCGCCACCAGCGTGGTGTGTTGCGTGCGCGCACCATCGAGCAGATGCTGGCCCAAGCCCCAGCTGCCCACCTGCAAGAGTTCGAAGCCGAACACGTTGTCGAGCGCCAGCGGCGCCAACGCCGCCTCCTCGTGCAGCACCCTCGTACCCAAGGGGCCCTCGAACCAGTCATATGGCGCCGTCGGCCGTATCGCGTCCAAACATTACTCCTTACCAGGACGAAACCAGCTAATGGATGAATCTAGTTCCGGGAACATACTAGCGAATTTGTCATGTTACAGGTTAAATACCCTGCAAAATGCCGAAACCTTACGTGACAGTGCACCCAGTGCCTGCGTTTACCGACAATTACATCTGGCTCATCGAGTCGCCGCTGGACCCGCGTCGCGTCGTGGCCGTCGATCCCGGCGATGCTGCCCCCGTGATCGCTGCCTTGAAGAAGCGCGAGCTAAGCTTAGAGGCGATTCTGCTCACCCACCATCACCCCGACCATGTGGGCGGTGTCGGCCAACTCAAGCAGGCATGGCCCCGCGTGCAGGTGCTGGCGCCCGACGATGCCCGCATCGACACGCAAACTCGAACTGTTTACGACGGCGAACTCTGCGAATTGCCCGAGTTGGGACTTGAGTGGGAGATTTTGCACGTGCCTGGGCATACCTTAAGTCACATCGCGTTCGTGGGGCATGGCGCGCTGTTTTGCGGCGACACGCTCTTCAGCGCAGGCTGCGGACGCATCTTCGAAGGCACGCCGACACAAATGAATGCATCGCTCCATCGACTCGCCGCATTGCCGCCGGAAACGCGCGTGTACTGCGGCCACGAATACACGGCCGCCAATTTGAAGTTCGCCGCGAACGTCGAGCCGGCCAATCAAGCCGCCCAACGCTACAGCGCTCGGGTCGCGCGCTTGCGCGAGTCCGGCGAGCCTAGCCTGCCCTCGACCCTGGGTCTGGAACTCGAGGTCAATCCTTTCCTGCGCTGCGCTTCCCTCGAGGTGCGAGAAGCCGCATCCCGGCATGTCGGCAAGGACCTTCAGGGTGAAGTCGACGTGTTCGCAACCTTGCGCGCCTGGAAGGATCAGTACCGTTGAGCCGCGCCAGTGTCATGCGCGCCTGTCTCGTGAGCGCCGCGTTGAGCTGGCTCGCGGCTTGCGCGCATCAGCCCCCCGCCCCGGACGCGCCGCGGCCAAGCGTGGCCCGGCCCAAGATCGAATTGCCGCCGACCGTCGCCCCCAAGGTCACGCCGATCGCGCCGGAAACCGGCAACGCGCCCGCCGGCATCACCATGCCGCAAGAATGGCAGCATCACAACGGCGAGGACTACGACGATCTGTTCGACCGCATGCGCGCCGGCTTCGCCTTCAATGAAGTGCAGGAGCCCGCCATCGAGGAGCAGATGGCGTGGTTCAAAAATAACCCCGATTATCTGGAGCGCACCTTTCAGCGCGGCCGGCGCTACCTGTACTACGTGATCACCGAGGTGGAAGCGCGCGGCATGCCGCTCGAATTCGCGCTGCTGCCCGTAGTCGAGAGCGCCTACGAGCCGTTCGCCTATTCGGTGAGCCGCGCATCGGGCCTATGGCAGTTCATCCCCGGAACCGGCGTACGCTTCGGCCTGAAACAAGACTGGTGGTACGACGGGCGCCGCGACGTGCTGGAGTCGACCCGTGCCGCGCTCGATTATCTGCAAGAGTTGCACGACCAGTTCGACGGTGACTGGCTACTCGCCATCGCTGCCTACAACGTTGGCGAGAACACCGTGCAGCGCGAATTGGATTACAACCGCGAGCATGGCAAACCGGCGGATTTCTGGCATCTGCGGCTGCCGGAAGAGACGCGCGCCTACGTGCCGAAGCTGCTGGCGCTCAAGCGCTTGATGGCCGAGCCGCAGCGCTACGGGCTCTCGATTGCCGCCATCCCGAACGAGCCGTTCTTCGCGGTCATCGACACCGGCTCGCAGATCGACCTGAAGATCGCCGCGACGCTGGCCGGCATCAGCTACGACGAACTGGTGGCCTTGAATCCGGGCTACAACCGCTGGGCGACCGATCCTGAGGGTCCGCACCGCTTACTGGTGCCGATCGATAATGCCGATGACTTCGAGGCCGCGTTGAGCGCGCTCAAGGTGGACGATCGCGTGCGCTTCGCGAGCCACGAGGTCAAGCGCGGCGACACGATGGCGGGCTTGGTCAGGGAATATGGCTCGTCGGCCGTCGTCATCGCCAAACTCAACGACCTGAAAGGCGGCAAGCTCGTGCCGGGCGAGACACTGAAAATCCCCATGATCAACGGCGAAGCGTCCGACAAGGTGCTGCTCGCGGCCGCGCGCGTCGATCGTCCGGAAACCGACGTCGGCCGCACCCGGCAGATCGTCTATCACGTGCGTGCCGGCGACACCTTGAGCTCGATCGCCCGTACTCACGGCATCCCGGTGAGCACGCTGGCGCAGCTCAACAACCTGGGGAATCATGCCGGCCTCACGAGGGGCCAGCGCCTGGTGCTCAAGACCGCCGGCGGTGGCAGCCGCCGCTACCGCGAGGCGCGCGCCGCTTCCGCCGCAAGCGCGCATCGGGTGGTCTACACGGTGCGCCACGGCGATACCGTCGCCTCCATCTCGCAGCAGTTCCAAGTCTCGGAGCCGTTGCTGCGGAGTTGGAATGGCTTGAACAAGTCCCATCCGATCAGGGCGGGCCGGCGGCTCGTCATGTACGTCGAGCAGCACAGACAACAGGGCTGAGAAGAGAGGCAACAGCATGGGTTTCTTGACCGGCAAGCGCGCCCTCATCGTCGGACTCGCCACGGATCGCTCGATTGCGTGGGGCATCGCGCAGGCCATGCACGCCCAAGGCGCGGAACTCGCCTTTACGCACATCGAGCGCATGACCGATCGGGTGGTACCGCTGGCTAGAACCTTGGGCTCCGACATCACCTTCGTCATGGACGTCGCGAGCGATGCAGACATCGACAAGGGATTCGAGTCGTTGCGAGGCCGCTGGCCGGCGTTCGACATCCTGGTGCATGCCGTCGCCTTCGCGCCCAAGGAAGCGCTGACCGGTGAATTCATCAGCGCCACGACGCGCGAGAATTTCCAGACTGCGCACGATATTTCGAGCTACAGCCTCACGGCCCTGGCGCGCGCCTCGCGTCCCTTCATGAAGGACCGGCACGGTGCCATCGTGGCGCTCTCATACTTGGGTGCGGTGCGCTCGATCCCGAGCTACAACGTCATGGGCCTCGCCAAGGCGAGCCTGGAGGCCAACGTGCGCTTCCTCGCGGCGGACTTAGGGCCCGAGGGCACCCGCGTCAATGCGATCTCCGCCGGCCCCGTCAAGACGCTGTCGGCGGCCGGTATCCCGGGCTTTCGCAAGATGCTTGCGCATGTCGCGAGCACCAACCCGCTGCGGCGTAACGTCACCCTCGCGGACGTGGGCAATGCCGCCGCGTTTCTGTGCTCCGATCTCGCCTCCGGCGTCACCGGCGAAGTGCTGTACGTCGATGGCGGCTTCCACACCGTCGGCATGAGCTTCCCCGCGGAAGACGCGGCCGGCTAGCGCGGCGCGGCCGGCGCGGGGCCGGCGCGGCGCGGCCGGCGAGGCGGCGCCGGTTGAACGTGGCGCGCGCGCGGCTGTCAACCGATTCAGGCGTCTCACGTTAGCAAACGGTTGTGGGCGCGATGAACAGGTGCAGGGCGTGACGGTCGCGGCCTTATCGAAAGATTAGTTGGAGGAATTCGCAATGTGGGTTAGAAATGTAGTGCAAGTGGCTGCTGTGGCTGCAGTTGGTGTCGGTCTGGCGGCCTGTAATCCGATCGCCGTGAGAACCGATAGCGCACCCGGTCTGTCGGTGGCGAGCTGTCAAACCTACGCCTTCGCCAATGAGCACGTCGCCAACTCCGACCAGCCTGCGGCGTATGCCAATCCCCTGAACGCCGAGCGACTGCGTGTTGCCGTGCAGAACAACCTCGCCGCCCGGGGCCTGCAGCCCGCTGCAACCCAAGCCAGCGCCGATTGCGTCGTCGGTTACGCCTTGGGCTCGCGGCAGGTGTTCGATCAATACTACGGTGGCTGGGGCGCCTGGGGCGGCTACGGCTGGGGCCGCGGCCGATGGGGCTACGGCGCCGGGTTCTACGATGATCCCTGGCCCCAGAATCAGGTCCGCATCGCGGTGGATCTGTTCGACAACCACACGCACAAGCCGATTTGGCATGCTTCCGCGACTCAGGATACTTATGAGTTGGCGGGCCCGCAGGCGGAGCAGCGCATCAATGCCGCGACCAGCGCGATCTTCACGAAATTCCCGCTGGTGGGGGGCGCGCGGACTTAAGGGGCCGGCCGCGGCGACAGGCCCCGAGGGTAAGGTCTCGCGGCTGGCCTGCTAGACACCAAAGAAAAGCAGGTCTATCGCCGCGAGCAGGTCGCTGCGCGACTGCGCAACGGAGCCGATCGGTGTCTCGAGGTCGCGTGATGCTAACGCAGTCATATGCGGCACGAGCACCGCGCCATACTGGCCTTCAATCTCAACCTTCGGCGTCAGTCGGCCGCCGGCCGGTAATGCGCCGGGTAGTGTTACCGGCGCGACCATTTGATAAGTCGGGCTTACCGCAAGGTCGGATTGCATCGCGATGACGAAGGGAAAGGTCGCGCGCGCTGAGCGGATCGGATTCACGAAGACGTCAAACTGAGCCATCGTCGCTGCCGTAATGGGCACGGACCATCTCCGAAAAACAGCCGTGTTCCTGGGTATATTTGTCGAGTTCTTCAAGTTCTTTCTGAAGTTCGGCGCGCAACTGCTTGGCCCGGACCGACGCGTATTCATCGGCGATGGCTTTCTCTGCCACCTGCGAAGCATTTATGCCTAAGCGCTTGGCCTTGGCATATAAGTCAGAGTTCAGGGTGAGGCTGACCGTTTGCTTCGGCGCTTGGGTGTCGTATTCCGGTTTGCGCATTCGCGCAGAGTATACGTGTGTTAGACACGTGTCCATAACACGGGTGACGGCCACGGGAACCCGCCGGAGAGCAGCTCGGAACTGCCGACGTTTCCGCGGAAACGTCCACCCCGAATTTAAGGTCGCCACTCCCAGCCCGCCAGCGCCAGGTCGTAGCGGGTAGAGCGTCCGCCGGGCCCTGTCCATCGAGGTCTCGGTATTGAACCACTCGAGGAATGCGTTCATTTCCGCGCGCACGGCGGCGCCAGGCCGGGCTAACCCTAGACGCCGCGCGACTATCAACATTAATCGTATCTTATGATGATACGATTATCGCCGCAGTCATCGCCAAGTCTTTGGCGCCTCAACGTTATGACGCAACCAGTCGACCAATGCCTCAAACCTGAAGGCATGCCGGTCGTAAAGTTCTAACAAAAAGACAGATGTTGCCTCGGCATCAGCGACCAACCGCCAACCATTGATCGCGAGAAACGTGTAGGTCGCGGCAAACGCCGTACGCTTGTTGCCGTCGATGAAGGGGTGATTCTGCGAGAGACTCTCCCACAGCGCGGCCGCCTCCTCGATAGGATCCGCGTAGTACCCGGTTTGCGGTCGATACAATGCTGCCTCGAGCTGACCCGGGTCACGTAGCCCCGACGATCCTCCATAGCGCTCGATCTGGTCCGCATGTATCGCGAGCACGTCACTGAGCGTCAAAAAATCCGTCACCGCGCCAGTTTCTGGTAGAGCGCAGCGTATTTCTCGTGACTAGCGTCGTACGCGGCCATGACATGCGCGCGAGGCCGCGCGTTTTTGCGTTTCTCGATGAGATCCCCAAGCGCCTCCTCGATCAGCGCCTGCAATTGCCGCCCTTCGGCTCGAGCCAAACTGCGCACGCTCGCCAGCAGTTGAGGATCGACCTGAGTGGCGAATTTCTCGCGTGGCTCGGCCATGCCATGCTCCTTAAAACAATCACCCTATCATGATGAATCTTGAAATATCAAGATCGACCGGATATCCATTGCGAGGTTAGGCCATGGTTGAAAGCCTTCGTGGCTGACCGTCTGACTCAACCCGGCCGCGCCCGCGCCGCCGGCCGCTGCACGAAGAAGTAGTAGAGCAGCGCGAGCACCACGCCCACCATCAAGACCAGCGCGAAGAATCGATGCAGGGATCCGGCGATGAGCTCAGGGTGCCGCCCCAGCGTTTCCCCGAGCCAGGCCAGCACCGTCGTCCACAAGGCGGCCCCTGCGAGGGTCGCGAGCGCATACCAACGGAAGTCGAGCCGGAGGATCCCCGCGGGAATACCGATCAGGTGTCGGATCACCGGCAGCAAACGCGAGAAGAACACGCCCGCCGATTCGAACCGCGCCGACCAGTCCTCCGCCAGCTTGAGTTTGGCCAAGCCGAGCCCGACATAGGGCCCGAACCGCACCACCGCTGGCCGTCCCAACCACCGCGACGCCCAGTACATGAAGGTTGCCCCCACCCACGAGCCCAACGTGCCGGCCACGATGACTCCCGACAAGGAGAACTCGCCCTGGGTGTGTGCGAGATAGGCGGCGGGCGGAATGATGAGCTCGCTCGGAATCGGCACGAACGTGCTCTCGAGCGCCATGAGGCCGGCGATCAGCCAGTAGCCGCCCTGCCCTAGTACCGATAAATACCAGTCGGAGAACTGATGCACCAGGGGAGCCTGTCAGTCCTGCCTACTCGATCGCCTGAGGGTTGAGTGCCACCGAAGCGTCGGCGCGCGCTGCCGCCGCATAGTTCTGCGCCTCGCCCGATGCGAGACGGGCGGCGACCTGACGCTTCAGATCCGCGGGCTTGACGCCGTTGTCGGAAGGATCGACGCGCACCGCGCTCAAGTCATAGATCGCAGAGTCGCCATTGCTCATCACCACGCTCTCGAAGGTCGGCTTCTGCGCGGCCGGCTTGGCCGCCGTGAAGGCGGCCGTACGAATTTCCATCGGCACGTCCTTGTCGCCGCGCAGCACGAATTTCGCGGGCTGCGCAGTAACCCCCAAACTCTTCACCACTGCATCCCAGGACTCGCCGCCGTTCAGCCGCTTGGTCGCCTCGGCGGCGGCCGCCGCGGCCAGCTCGACGCCGCGCTGCTTCTTCCAGGCTGCGACCACCTCGTCGCGAACCGCCTCGAGCGGCTTCTGTAACGGCAGTTTGTGGTCGGTGGAGCGCAGCACCACGCCACGACCCTTGTCGAGTTCCACGATCGGGCTCAAGTGTCCGTCGAGTACGTCGGGACTGAACGCGGCGTCGATGACGGACTGCGCCTTGCCCAATGCGCCGCCGCCATCGCTACGGCTGAAGTTCGGGACTTCCAAGACCGGCAAGCCCACCCGGTGCGCGACCTCATCGATATCGGTGGTGTTCTGCAACGCCGCGTCCGCCAGTTTGTCGGCCGCGTCGTTATACAGACGCTCGGCCTCGTTGCGCCGGTATTCGGCGTCGAGATCCGCGCGCGCCTCATCGAAGGTTTTTTCGGTGGCCGCTTGGATCGCGTCGAGTTTCAGGATGTGATAACCGAACTGAGTCTTGACCGGCCCCGTGATCTCACCCACCTTCATGCTGAAGGCGGCATCCGCGAACGGCCCGACGAAGGCCTTGCGCTCGGACATCCCGAGATCGCCGCCCTGCGCCGCCGACCCGGGATCCTGCGAGTATTCCTTGGCCAATTTCGCAAAGTCCTCGCCGCCTTGTGCACGCTTCAAGATTCCCTCGGCCTTTTCCTTGACCGCCGCGTCCTCTTTCGGATCGTTGACCGACAGCAAAATGTGGCGCACACGGCGCTGTTCGGGCTGCGTGAAGCGCTCCGGCGACTTGGCCTTCTGCTCCTCGTAGAAGGCTTTGAGCTGCGCGTCGTCAACCGTCACCTTGGCGGAGAGCTGCGCCAGGCTGATCTCGACATAGCGCACGTCGACCGTCTCCGGCGTCATGTAGTCGGCTTTGTGCGCATTGTAATAAGCCGCCAGCGCCGCCTCATCCGGCGTGGCCGTCGCGGCGTATTTCGTCGCCGGCAGCACCGCCCAGCTCACTTCGCGCTGTTCGCGGGTCAGCGCCCGCAGGCGCTCCACTTCGGATGGCGTCGCGAAGCTCGAGACGCTCAAGGCGGCGTCGAGCTGGCGCAGCTTGACGTCGCGCTTGAACAGCTCCTCGATTTCCGCCACCGAGCGCCCCTGCGCATGCAGCAACGCGAGCGCATGGTCGATGTTGAACTTACCGTCCACCTGGAAGGCTGGAATCATCGACATTTCCTGCAGCACTTCGCGGTCGCTCACCCGGTAGCCGAGCGAATCGGCGCGGGTCACCAACGCTTCGCTGCTCACGTAGTCGTCGAGCACGCGGCGCTTGATCTCATTGCGCTGCGCGTCGGTCAGGGTCCCATTGGTGGCCCGCTCCGCCTGCGCGAGCTGCTGCTGATAGCTTTGGCGGACCTCTGCGCCTGAAATCTCCTTGCCGTTGACCTTGGCGGCATAGGTGGGCGCGCTCAGGGTCCAATTGATGCCCCAGAAGACGAATACGAGGCCGATGGCGCCGAGCACCACGCCGGCCACCCAACCCTTCAATTTGTCGTGAATCGTCTGCAGCATGTCGTTCGAAAACCTACTCTCTACCCTTTCCGAGCCGCGGCCTTTCCGGCTTTCGGTCCGGCCCTCGGCACGCCTACCCGCGGCGCGGCCATCTAAGGCTCGCGCTCATGTCATCAGGAAATGGCGGAGTGGACGGGACTCGAACCCGCGACCCCCGGCGTGACAGGCCGGTATTCTAACCAGCTGAACTACCACTCCGCTGGCGTGGTGGGTGCTGAGGGGATCGAACCACCG
>Ga0116231_10015008_pt1 | contig 10160 bp, 11 predicted proteins | sample S1TSphgellanicum_2_FD_89695 | JGI IMG/M metagenome (GOLD analysis project Ga0116231, IMG submission 89695) | Host-associated microbial communities from peat moss isolated from Minnesota, USA - S1T2_Fd - Sphagnum magellanicum MG | ecosystem: Host-associated > Plants > Peat moss > Unclassified... | reverse complement strand
GGTCGATATTGCCCCGGTCGGTTTCCTCGCCTTTGCGTTCCATCGCAGAGGCCGCGGGGCCGCGGTGCTTCGTCGGTTCACGGTTGAGCGTTTCAGCGTGGGCCAGGTCGCCCCGCTCAATGGCGATCTGGCGCTGTCGTTCCAGGCTTAGGTGTCCGACAAGCCATCGGTCGGCCTCAAGCTCAAACCCTGCCTTCCGCAATTCCTTCGCGCCGCGCTCGGCCCATTTCTCTTTCCAGCTTTGTATCTGTTCGGGGGTCACTTCAAGGCGTTTGCCGGTGAATCCCTCCGGCCCTATCTCGCGCACGGTCAAGAGAATATGCGCATGATAATTCCGGTCGTCGCCTTGCTCAGGTGGCCGATGAATGTTTACGTCCGCAACCCGCCCGGTGCCGCGTGTGATTTGCTCGCGCACAAAGTCGGTGAGCATAAAGCGGCGCTGCTGGTCGGTCAGCTCATGCGGCAGGTTAACGATGATTTCCTGGGCCTCGCGGGCGTCTTTCCGCTTCTCGGCGGCAACGGCGGCATTCCATAATGCGCCTCGGTCCTTCGTCCATTCCGGCGCGTTGCGCTTCGGGTCGACGAAGATGCCCGAAAATAAAACGTCATCTTTGCCCCGGCTGTAGTCTTTCAGCTCGCCGGTGCGCTCGTCGCGCAGCTTCTCGCGGGCGTTATATGCAGCCTTGGCAACGGCGCTCTGACCCTTGCCACGGCTGATCGGGTCGCGAACGGAAAAGCGATACTGAGCCATAGCGAAACGGCTCCTTCACTCCGCTGCGGGCCGTGGTGCGCCGTTGCGGGCCTTCTTCTGAAAATTGCCGAGAGCGTAGCCGACAACCTTGCGGTGCTTCGCGGCTTCGCTCGTCAGTTCGGGATGGATGCGCGTATATTCGGCAATGTCCGCCGTATGCCAGACTTTCGTCCGGCCTCCGTTGATCGTGAAAGCCGGACGCGGGAAGTCGTCGCGGCGCATGATTTTTTCAACGCCGCGCCGGGTGTATATCCATTGCTTCAAAAGATCGCCCATGCCCATATACGCCATGCGCCCTCCTTAGCCTGCCGGATGGCAGGCCGCGCGGTTGCCGGAGGCAACCCGCACTCGACGCCCGCAAGGGTGTCGGTGTTCGCAATATGCGAACACGTAAGTGCGCTCTCAACTTCGTTTCGAGACGTGCCGCGCGAATCATTGCGGATAAGTGTAGCAAAAGCCGCTGATGCGCGGCGCAACCTTTCCGCTCGCGTAAAGACTGTGGCGGAAGAAACACGGCGGGGGCGAAACAACGTGCAGCGAAATGCGGTAATATCTTCCAACACCTAAACCGGGGCGGCAGGAAAACAGATGGCAAGCAACGACGATAAACTGGCGGCGCTTCGTAAGCGCGAGGCCGAACTTAAGGCCCGGATCGCGCAGGAAGAAGCAAAAGCAAAAGCTCAGGCTCGCAAGGATGATACTCGCCTCAAGGTGCTCATCGGCGCGGCCTTTGTAAGCGACATAGACCGGAATCCAGAAACACGGGCGGGGGTGGTTGCTGTCCTGGAACGCGCTATCGTCGCGCCGAAAGATCGCGCCTTCCTGAAATCGAAAGGCTGGCTCTAATGTATGGTGAACGGGAAACAGCTTGCGGGGTGCATCGGTCTGGCGCTGCTGTTGGTCCTGCCCGGCGCTGCGCAAAACGATAAGCCCACAGTTCAATTAAACGGGGGGATGACGGCGCAACTGCTCTCCGTGACCCGTGACCAGACCGGCAGGTATCCGGGGATATCGGCGGCGGTCAAAATCGCGAACACCGGACAGGATCGCGTCTCACTGATTTTCACGGGCGAGCCTTCCGTTATCGATGATACGGGGGTTGAATTTCACGGCACGATTAGCGGCGTCGGGTGGTGCCGGAATCCCGCGCGGCAATGCCTCGGCTTTCCCTCCGCCTATTACGCTTTCCCTCTCCAGCAATACACCCAGCTCGACCCTGGAACCTCGGTCACGGCGCTTTTCAATCTGCCTGCCGGAGGTCGAGCCTATGCAAGCCGCAGCATTTCTCTTTCGGAGGAAATGGCGTACCGGGTGGTGAGTGATCCGGCAAGAGACGCCAGCCTGAGCAACGCGCAAAAACTCCAACAGGTGACAATGGGGAGCGTCGGTTTCGGCCCTGTAGCGATAACCGACACACCCGTGAATCTCCTTCCGGCTCCGGTACGCCAGCGGCCCGCGCCGATGCCGTATCGTTCTCCGGCAAGGTCGGCCCCTCTTCCTCCCTCTCCGTCGCCTGATGAGAATGCTATCGGCCACGGGATTGCGTCGGTCGTCAATGACAGGAACGCGGGGAAGATCATCACCGGGGGCCGCGTGATCCTGACGGCTGTTCTGCTGGTTTTTGGCTTCCTGCTGTGGACCGCCATCAAAGCCTACCGCAACACCCGAGAATTGAACTGCTTCGGCGTAGCGGCGGCCTGGGCGGCTTTGATCGGCGGCATCTGGGCGTTTGGATACTTCCAAAATCACGGCGCGTTTTTCGCCTGGCCGCTCGTCGTCGTCGTGGTGTTTTTTATGCTGTTAGCCTGGGCCTGGTTTGGTGGAGTCCAGCGCAAAAAGAAATATGCCGAATGGATGCGCAACGATTTCCCGGAACCTCCCGGCACTGGCGCGGGACCGGCTGACATGGATGATTTTGCAGACTGGACAGACCCGCCGGAGGAAAAGAAACCGGCGAACGTCATTGACTTTAGAGACCTGTTGAGGCCGAAGAATAAAAAGTGAGCCGCGTTCGGATTGGTTACATAGATCGCAGTTTCCAGAAAGTGATGCGGTATCCGGGCAATGCCGGGCACCTGGTCACGGTCGCGCCTACTGGCTCAGGCAAGGGCCGCGACGTGCTTATCCCGGCCCTGCTGGATGAATCCATGAGGGAGCAATCCTGCATTGTCGTAGACCCCAAAGGGCAGCTCGCCAGTGTAACCGGCCCGCAAGCCGCGCGGATGGGAAAACGGGTGGTAGTTCTCAATCCGTTTTCGATCTGGCCGGAGTTCATCGGGCCTGGCGCGGAAAGATTTCGGGGGCTGGAAAAGCTCTGCGATTTCACCGGGGCTTACAACCCGATGGCGACACTCGATCCGTCTACCGATGCGTTCGTGCCGGATGCTGAGGGGCTTGCCCAGGCGATTGTCTATCAGGAGCATGAGGGCGAACACTGGACCGATAGCGCCCGCGATTTAGTCACCGGCCTGATTTTGTACGCGACGGTGTACGGCTCTCCGGCTGAAAAAAATCTGGCCTGGGTGCGGTCCACGGTCTGCAATCGAGTGCGGCTGTTCGACCTGGCGCGGAAATTCTTCGGCGTCGATGCCATGTCCGAAACCGAGGATTTTATTCAGCAGAAATTGGGCCGGTTCGGTGAGCCGGAAGCAAAGGACAATAAGGAAATCGGCTCGATCATCTCCACGGCTGTAACTCAAACCAGCTTCATCGGCAACGGGGCCATATCGAAAAACCTTGCCGCGAGTTCCTTCCTGTTCCGCGAGCTGCGGGAGCGCCCCACGGTGCTTTATCTCGTCCTGCCCGGTCGTCGCCTCAAAACCTGTTCGCGCTGGTTCCGGCTTATCATCGGCGCGGCCCTGAATGAGCTTATGGACGAGAGCAAGCAAAGGGGCCTGCCCGTGCTTTTCCTGCTCGACGAATTTGCGCAGCTCGGGCCGTTGAAAGCTATAGAAGACGCCTTCGGCATCGCGCGGGATTATGCACTGACCCTCTGGCCGATTTTGCAGGACTTGAATCAGCTCAAACGCGACTACAAAGACGGGTGGGAAACGATGCTCGCAAACGCCGGGATGCTGCAATTCTTCCGGCCCCAGGACAACACCACGGCGGAATATGTATCCAAGCGCACTGCGGATATCGTCGTCGGTCGCCCGAAAAAAACCGTCAGTGAATCCCTCGCGCGGCCCGATGAGTTGAGCGTGTCGATGGGTCTGGACTGGAAAGATAAAAAGTACCTCGAACCCTGGGAGGTCCGCGAGATCGGCACCGATGAATTTTTGCTGTTCGCTGCCGGGAAAAACGGTGTGCATCGGGGTGCGCGGCGGGCCTATTGGCAAAGCCCGGAATTCAAGGGGCTGTATTCCCCGGACCCGTATCATTCGTGAAAAGCCGAAAACCGCTCCCCCGGCCAATTCCCTGCCCTTTCGCAAGAAAATTTCTCTCTAGGATGGCCGTAGGCGCGTTTTTCCGGGGTGGGTGGTACTCACCTATCCCCCTTAACCTCCGCGTGGAAACGACTCGGGCTAACGGGGATTTGGCGCGGCCTTCAATCGGTACGGCTGGCGCTCTACAGACTCGGCCGCGCGCGCGGCCGTCTCCACCGCATAACGCTCGCCGTTTTCTTTTGCCTTCGTGCTCAGCTCCAGCAAGCGGCTCGCTGTGGCCTGGGTACTCCATCCCCATTCGATAGCGGTCCGGCACCATGTGAAATCCGCGCGGCTTATGTCGGGCCGGTCCTCGCCGTGCGTCATGGGCGCATGTTCGATACAAAAATGGTAGCTCGGCCATTTCTTCCGGCTCGGCCTGCCAATCGGTGAAACGCGATTGATCGTCGGTCGCGGTTGTAGCGGCTGCTCCTGGGCGGCAACGATGCCGGCCAGCTCAAGCGTCGCCGGCGTCGTCACTCTGCCGGCGTTGACCTGGCGCAGCTCCACACACGGAAAATTTGGAGCGTACTTCGTTTTGAAATTCAGGCTGCCGCTAATCCGGGTGGCGCCGCTCGCTGTGAGATCCGCTCCGGCGCCCTTGCGTAATCTCCTGGCGAGATCCCGCGCGGCATCTCCTCCCTGCGGCGCGTCCTTCACTGCAACCCATGCCTGGAAATTTCCCGGTGAGGTTTCGAGAACCATAAACGCATGAGAAGCAACACGCGCGGCCTTCCCGCTGTCGAGGTCGTCAAGCTGAACCAGTAGCGGAGAAATCGAACGCGGGCGAAGGATGTAATTTTGCCGGAGTTCGATCGCTGCGGCCAGGGTCTTGCCGATCGCGCGGCTTAATTCTTCTATGGGGCGGTTGGGCTGGAAGCCGGTTTTCTCGCCCTCGATATCGGTCATGGTCACGTCGAACGAACGGACGCCGACACTGGCGAACGCGGCAAGCATGGTCTGGGCTTTGCTTGTATCAGGCTGCATTGTTTTTCCGCTTCCCTTCCCTGCCCTCGATTGTTGGTTCCGTCACTATCGCGCCGCCCGTGTTTCTCTTTCCAGACTGCCTCGATAGGTGCTGCTGTTCAATGGGCCTGAGATGTTGCAGTTGTTTTTCTCGATTAAGCGCGACGCCGTAGGCGGCGCTCCGCTTTGCCGCGTAGCGTAGCGAAGCGGCCCTCTGCTTCGGACTTCTCCACAGTTTTGGGGCGACCACTACCGGAAAACTAGAGGTTATTTAACTATAGGATTCCGTACCAAAATGATCGTGGCTTTTCGTACCAAACTGATCGCGGTTGACGTACCAAAGTGATCGTGGATAACTTGCAGAATCAACAGGGTTTTCCACTACCGTACCAAAGTGATCGTGGTTTATTTCAGGAGCTTTTTCACGGGCGGCTGGCTGTTGTAGAGGGTTAGCCCTTTGGCCGGTTTCTCCCTCCACACGGGGCTGCCAGCTTGCGAGTAGAGACGTGCGGGCTTCGGGTCCTCGTCGTCCACGCGGGCCGCTCTATAGACCGTCAAAACCTCTTTCAGGGCCACGCGGAAAACCTGCCGAAATTTGCTCATGTGTTCGGGGTTGTATCCCTGCCCGAATTGCCCATGCAGTGCGGCCCATGAAATCCGCGCGGGCTTCCCTGCCGGAATCCGGTGAAGGCGTTGGGCAAGCCAGGTGTAAATGTCGAGAGCCAGGGCGCTATGCGACAGCGCGGCGATATGTGCCTCGTCTAGCGGTACGGCGTGGTTCATGAGGCTCTGGAAGTAGTCGAGCGACAGCGACACTGTAGAGGGCCACAAGACGCGCTGCCGGTCGTCTTTGGGGAACCACACGTCAAAGGCTGTGACGATTTGCGAATTGACGGTGAGCGCGTGGCCGTCGCGGACAATGCCAAGCCGAATGGATGAGGCCGAAAGTCGTGAGAGCTGGTCTTTCACGACGCGGATATTTCGCCCGTGTGGATCGAGATTGAGAACCTTGCGAACGAATTTTGAAAGCGTGTCCTCAACCTCGATCTTGGGCGACTCCGTGACAAGCGCCCGCTGATTGATGTGCATGAGAACCATGCGGCACTTGGGACCGAAGGGCAAACCAACCTGAACAAATCGCCCCTCGTCCGGGTGCATCGCTTCTCCGGCCAGAACCTTCAAATGCACATCGCCGTTTTGTCGCTCCCATGTCCGGGCGTCATCGCCTGGGTTGCGATAAGGCAAGCTCGTCTGACAGAAAACCGTATGCTGATAGAGCAAGGATTGTGCATCCGGCTGCTCGACACTGAGCGCGGCGGCTTCGATCAGGCGTTGCTGAATAGGCGTTGGACCGGACCGGCGTTTGATCTGACGGACCAGTTTCGGCGTGATGAGGTCGCCGATCTGCGTCAATTCGCCCGCGCCCTTCCCTTCCCTGCTCTTCGCCATGCTGCCGGACCTCTTTAGGCTTGCTTGCTGGATTTCATGTAAGCATGAAAACATGCAAGCATAAAATCACTCACGGTTGGAAAATCCTTCTGAATGGCTGCGAGCTTTGCGGCCTTCACATCCTCGGCGGGCCAGCGTACCTGTAAAGGCTCCCGCTTCGCCTCGGGCTTCGCGGCTTCCCTGCCCTGCTTTGCCGGTACAGGCTGCGGTGCCATCTGTGCGGCCTTGGGTACAGGCGGCGCGGTCAACGTGTCAGCGGACAATTCAAGGGCTTTAGCCATGTGCTCTTACCTCCCTGCTGGTTTGCATGTTTCCATGCAAGCATGATTTTATGTTTTCCCACAAGGCCGTAATCTCCTTAGCTGCTGCTCCTTTTGGTTCTGCCTCGGTGATGGTCTGGCCCTTGGGGTATGGCGATTTGTAGCCTGTGCGGTCGTTTACAAACGTCTCCGCTACCTCCCCGTGTTTCGAGAGCACGGCTGCGGCCTGGGCGGTTATCAGCGTATTGGCCTTGACGCGCGTCAGCACGAAAAGGAAGGGAACTCCGACCTCCTTCAACGCCTGGACGGTCACCGGCGCGGCGGTTAGATCGTCCTCGCTGGCCTGGACGGGGAAAATCACGAAGTCGGCCAGCTTGAAAAGCTCCTTGGCGACCGGGACGCGGCCCGATGCCGTGTCTATGAAGCAATATGCGGCTCCGTGCTGGCGTAGTAGCTCTAAACCCCTCTCGATACCCTCAAAGGGCAATTCAACCCGCTGGGGGGCCTCGGACTCGCGTTTTGCGTGCCAAGCCGTAAGGCTGCCCTGGGGGTCGGTGTCGATCAGGAACACCGGCCCGTCTCCGGCGCGTTCGGCCTCAACGGAAAGGTGCTTTGCCAGCATCGTTTTCGCGCTGCCGCCCTTTTGCGAGTTGATGACGATTATCTGCATGATTTCATGCTCCTATGGCTGCATAGTATCCACGCTAGATGAAAGCATGGTTTCATGCAAGCATGATCTCGGGCGACAGGGCAAGGCGCGAATCAGGCAAGACACGGAGCAGGGAAGGGAAGCGGTCGTTTGCAGGGTTGTGTACTCCTTTTCCTCAGAAATCATGGCAAGGATGGTACTTAGCGCCGGTTTTAAATTGACAGGCCGCACAATTAGCGGTGTAAGGTGGTGAAGGTTGCACCACTAAATGTATCCCATGCGTACTTCACCCGAAAAAACCGTGCGGTTCTCCGTTTCCCTGAGCGAGTCTCATCACGCGACTTTGCAGCGGCTGGCAGACACGAATGATGTATCCGTCTCTTGGCTCGTGCGGAAATCTATTGAGCGCCTGCTCGACTCCAACCCGCAGCGTGAGCTGTTCCCAAGCAACGAAGTACGGGAGGTCGCGCGCCGATGAAAGTTGTATCGCTCTTCTCTGGAGCAGGGGGCCTGGACCTCGGGTTAATCAAGGCAGGCCATAAAATCATTTGGGCGAACGACTTTGATCGGGATGCTGTTGCTACCTACACAAAGAACATTGGAAAGCATATCGTTGCTGGGCCTATCGAGGATATTCCGTCATCCGAGATTCCGGCCTGTGACGTTGTTGTCGGTGGGTTTCCTTGCCAGGGGTTCTCGCAGGCGAACATGCTTCGCTTCGAAAAGGACCAGCGCAACCGGCTTTACCTGGAATTCAAGCGGATCATAAGCGACAAGCGCCCGCTGTATTTTCTTGCTGAAAACGTGCGGGGCATTCTAAGCCTTGGGGGCGGTCGAGCTATTAAGAAAATTGAGCGGGATTTCGCAGTCTGCGGGTATCGCGTGCAGACGAAATTGTTCAACGTGGCTAATTATGGGGTGCCGCAGAGCCGTTGGCGCGTGGTCATAGCTGGAACCCGGAATGACCTGCCAGTGAGCGCAGATTTTCGCTTTCCTGTCGAAACACACGCTGCCCCAAAGAAGGCCAAGGCCCTGCAGCTCAAGCCCTGGGTAAGCATCGGCAAGGCGCTCGCGCGCATCCCGGAACCAGACGAGCCGCACAGGCTCCCTAACCACATCTACTCGAAATACAAAGTTACAAATCGGAACTTTACCGGGCATCGCACAACAGACCCGGATAAGCCATCGCCCACCATACTTGCCCGAGGCAACGGCAAAGGGGGAGTGTGTGCTATTCAGCATCCGCAGAACCATCGGCGCATGTCCATCAGGGAGTCTGCCACCATACAAACCTTTCCGCTTAAGTTTGAATTTGTAGGGCAAATGAACTCCTGCTACCGGCAGGTAGGCAATGCTGTTCCAGTGCTTTTTGCGGAACGCCTAGGAGAGAGCCTTGCAGAGCTTGCGCAGCTTTTGAAAACAGGACGGCGGGAGGTTGCGTAAATGAAAATCGTATCGCTGTTCTCGGGCGCAGGCGGCTTGGACTTCGGGTTGATGCAGGCAGGCCATGAAATCGTTTGGGCCAACGACATTTTTCTCGATGCTGCGGCCACCTATCGCGCGAACATCGGGGACCACATCGACACGCGCGATATTCGCTCGATCCCGTCGGCTGAAATTCCGGCCTGTGACGTTGTTGTCGGCGGCTTTCCTTGCCAAGGATTTTCCGTCGCAAATTGGGGCAGGAGTTCTGACGATCCGCGAAACGGGCTGTTCAAGGAAATGGTTCGCGTCGTCCGCGACAAGGAACCCCGCTATTTTGTGGCTGAGAATGTGCGCGGGCTTCTTTCCATGGGGAAGGGCAAGGCGCTGATTGAAATTGAGAAGGCTTTCGCAAAAGCCACGAAACAGGGATATCGGGTACGCCATCAGCTCGTGAACGCGGCTGATTATGGCGTCCCGCAGCTCCGCATGAGGCTTGTGATTGTCGGGGTCAGGGAAGATCAGCCGGAGTTGCCAGTATTTCCGCCATTGCCTACACATGCGGACCCGGAGCGCGCGCGGCTTTGTGGGTTGCTTCCCTGGAAATCCGTCGGCGAGGCTCTTGCACATTTCCCCGAGCCGGAGGACGGTCGCCATATCCCTAATCACGATAACTCGCGTTACAAGCTCCGGTTCAACGGTCATTTGGGGCATCGCTTTATCGAGCCGTCACGGCCTGCTCCAACTGTTACAGCGCGCGGTGACGAGCGCGGCGGCGTCGTAGTGCTGCATCACCCCGGAAATCACCGCAGGATGACAGCGCGCGAGCTTGCTGCGGTCCAGTCGTTTCCTGATAGCTTTATATTTTCGGGAACAAAGACGTCTGCCTACCGGCAGATTGCGAACGCGGTGCCCCCGTTGCTGGGAGCGGCAATTGGCAGAATGCTCGCGGAAGCCGATGCCGTGGCGGATACGCGAGAGACTGAGGCCGCATGATTCCGGCTCCGACCAAACCGTTTCCGAGCTACAAGTGGAGATGGCTGAGTGTTGCGCCGACGGAGAGCTTGCTCGATCCTCCGGTATTCCTCGGGGTGTTGCGTGTCCTGGCGCGGCATGAAGACCAAGCCCCGTCAAACCCGGCAATCGCAAAAGAGCTTGCCAAAGTAAAAAGCGAAACTGGTACTCGCGTTGACCTGGTGCGAACGCCTGAACGTAACCTTATTCGAAATTCCGGGCAG
>Ga0116231_10015007_pt1 | contig 10160 bp, 5 predicted proteins | sample S1TSphgellanicum_2_FD_89695 | JGI IMG/M metagenome (GOLD analysis project Ga0116231, IMG submission 89695) | Host-associated microbial communities from peat moss isolated from Minnesota, USA - S1T2_Fd - Sphagnum magellanicum MG | ecosystem: Host-associated > Plants > Peat moss > Unclassified... | reverse complement strand
TTCACCTATATCTTAAACCTTATCAATGGGATTGTCATTTGTAGGCAACCCTAATCCTAGACATGCCTACAAAAAATGTGTACCTAGCTTACCAAAAGACCATAGTTGGCCTATTTTAGTTGCACATGCAACTAAGAGTATATGCATATCAAATATATATGATAGTATATCATAGAAATCATCCAAAGGTTGGGATGAAGGTGATCATAGTTGCACCATAGTTGCATACACACCCAAAAAGGGGGCAAAAATCCATTGCAGTTGCATAAAAAACCCTACATAATTGCATGCGACCAGCAATTGCATCCTAGTTGCAAACATGGTGTTTGCATATGACAAAATTTCTAGTAGTGTAATGGGGATGAAGGCCACTTGTCACAAGTTTAAGAAGATTGGTGGGACGCAACTGAAGAAGAAGAAAAAAAAGAAAAAGGAATATTAGGGTTAAGGTTTGGAGAAGGTGATGGACGATTCAAAGATTTGCGAAGACAACAAAGTCTTGGTTGATTTTAGAACTATAAAATTTGTAATCAATTTGAAGGTTTTGTTTGTTGTAGTGATCGGTTGTAAAAAAAAATTGTGATTGTTTTTTCTTTTGCTTCTTCACCTTTGAATTTGTCTGTTCTCCCACATCTACCTTAAATTCCCCTTTAGAAGCTTTTGTTAATCCGTAAGGAACTTGCCAAGAGGTTCTTCGATTTTGAGAAGAAAGAAAAAGACGGTTGTGTATGGGGGTTAATGATGCTAAAGATTTGTTGTAGATTGATTTAGTCTTTTGTTGTAAATTGCAAAAGAAAAAATAAAATAGGAAGAATGGAAGATCTTGAAGGAAAAGAAAGCAAGGCATGTGATGGTTATGATTGGATTTTTTTTTGGGTATGAGGAAGGAAAGACAAGCTAGAGGATCACATAAGGTATAGAGGAGGTGGCAATGGAAGATTGGGGAAGTCAAGTGGAGATGCATTCAATGGAGGAGCAATATCTGCACATAGCTAGGTGGCAGTGCTCGACCCTTTGACCCCTGAGTCTCTAATTTGCAAACAAGGCGAGAACAAACTTTGAGGTACAATTCATAACAATCTAACACATTCATCGCGCTCCTATTCTAACTATGGACGGTCATGGCGAGGAGGAGGAGGATCTCAGGGACAACATCAAGTAGTTGAATCTAACATTGATTTCTACTGGTTTATTGGCTTCTTCATGATCGTGGGTAGGCCAAATTTTCTTTCCTCTTTAGCTTCTCCCTCTTTGTTTTTGTTTTGGTGCTTCGTTTTAGGTCAAATATTTAAGGGTTCAAACCAATCTTGTGAAGGTACCCAATTTGTAGTGTTAAATTATGGGGTTCGTGTTCTTGTGCCCTAAACTAGAGGTGGCACCCTTTCGTTGGAACTAACACAAGAAGGGGACCAAGGAACTAGCTTTTTTACAAGATTTGGAACTAAAAACGAAATCGTTGTTGAATACATGTTTAGGTTGTTTAGGTGGGCAAGTTGATTTTTTAAAAAAATGTTAGCAAGTAGGCTGAACTTTATAACGAAATATTAATTTTCATGTAGTTGTTGAACTTTTTACCTCTACAAACCCTTGTTTTAATTTGTTGTAGCATTCAAAAGTGTGTAGTATGTGCATGGAACTAGGCCTAGAAGTTCTTGAATTTGTAAAAAAATGTGCCAGAACTAGGACCATGGGCTTTAGCAATTGAAAGAATTAGATTCAAACCCACACCCAGAGAAACCGAGACCAAAGATTATCTTTAAAAGGAAGAACCCGCACAATGCTAGTTCAAACCTGTTCATGGATTGTTTTTGCTTATTAGCTGAAATTTGTACTTCAAATAATGGGAAAGATAATTTCCACTCCTTTCACACAAAATCATCATCCATTTCAGTCCTGTTGTTATATCATTGTTATTTTTTCAGCTACTTGTAGATCTCCATTTTTATGTATGAATATTGCACCCACTGTGAGTCTGCAATTTCGCTATGGATGCTTATTAGCCTATGTGGATCTCGAGTCTTGGAGATGGGATTATTTTATTCATAGGTCCTGAAATCTAGTTCCTTGTTAGTGAAGGAGATCAAGGTTGGTGAGCATTTGCCAATTGCTTATGAATCCAATGCACATGTGCCACGTTTGCGTTCGTTTTATGCTCAAGTTAATTCTTGAAGTAATCTTATTAAAAGTAATATTAGAAATAATATCTTAGTCTAGTTCACTTAGAAGGGCATCCTAATAACTATTTAATTACTAATGGTAAATATCCTATTTGTCATCTTTTATTTACAAGGGGTGAAGCCATCTAGGTTAATTAGTCCAAGTGGATAAGGGATGGATGGATTTCCCTTAACTAAAATGTGTGGAAGGGATTAAGATAAGGAGATTTGGGAGGATAAGGAAATCTAAAAGGATAATGATTCAACATTTGTGTGATGAGCATCCTTCTTAAGTTCCTTATTTATTTATTGGGAAGATTGAAAGATTTCATTAGAGTTATAATATTAGAATATTAACATTAGGAGGATGCTTGTGTGTGACACTCTTGTGTGAGAAAGAAAGAAAAGAATATGAAAAAAAATTATATTTGTCTTTATGTAATGGATAATGGTTGAAGGTTATATGGATTTTAATGTTTGTTCTACTTAGTGTTTCTCCTTAGTGCGTGGTCTTATTTTCTTCTATAAAGTTATAATATTATAAATTTTTGTTATAGTTTTAAAATAAAAAGTGCATCTTGCCATTAGATGGTAATTAACACTAAAAGGTAGCAACCAAGAGGTAAACATAAGATTTGAAGTCTATAGGGAAAGTAATGTCATTGTAGACAAAAAGTAGTAACCACAAATGGTTTACAGGTGTTGTAGATAGCAGGCAACAATTATCAAAGGTCCAAAGGTGGTTGTGGGTTTTCTTTCAAGACTACTGATGATAATAGATGTAGGACAATAAATATTGCATGATGATAATTACTACAAAACAATAGTTATTACATGACGATAATTACTACAAAACAATAGTTATTGCATGACGATAATTGCTACATGATGGTAGGCAAATACTAAACAAGTCTTACTTTCATGTGTTTTCATCTTTTTTTTCATTCCTTTATTTATTCAACATCCTTTTCCGTGATGGTAACTAGGTTGTGAAATTCCACGATTTAACAAGCCCATTTAGGCCACATGTACATTTATAAATTAGATGGGGGGATATGGTTACGTTAAAAGACATGTGTTTGAAAAGATTGTAACATTTATGAGGTGACGCTAAGAATTAGTTTATTACAAATTTACAATCCCAATTCCCATCCCAAAAGTTGATGGATGAATTTGGGGTTGTGTGCCCCCAATACTAGTTACAACCAAAACCTGAAGTGACATTTTTTGTTCATTTGGCAATTCTAAAAGCTACCTTTTACCAACTTGAGAAGGTTGAGTTCCAACATTATTTTCAACTATTACTTTTGACATATAGAAAAAATTATTTGTTTTTACCATGAAGAACAATGCCAATTTAGCTGTGTAAAACCCATTTGATTTCAACCCACTTACTAAACTTTGGAAGACCTTTTCCTCATCACAGATTCTTGAACATCAAATCCTCAAGTACAATAAGTTGGTCAAACTTCTTGTTGTGCACGTTATTGGTTTAGTAGAAGATGAATGATGTTTTTTTATGTTCACCTTTATGAAAACTAAACTGAGAAATCAATTGACTATGCGTTTGGAATTAGTCATTCAAATGTTTAGCCAAAAGTTTTTCACCATTTCCTTTTTGGAACAACAATCCAAAGTTGGAAAGACAATAAAATTTGTTGTGGGGAATGACATGGAAGAGTTACTAAATTTTACAATTGCCCTTTTGTTTCCACAATCCATGCTTATTTAAATATGGTGATTCATGAATCTTCATCCAACCTCCTTTAGGGCCTTTAAAAATTAGGAGTGGAAATTTGTTTTTTTACATTGAATATGCATGATTAATGTTTTATTTTGTGCAGGTTATGTTTTATGTTGCAATGGGTAGGGCTTTTTTGGGTCAGGGTTCAATCCCCCCATAGAGATTTGTCGCCAAAAGTTGGAAACATAAAACCAATGAATTGCAAAAGGATTAAAAAGAATCAAAGGCTTATAGTTTTAAAATTGATTAAAAATTTCTTGTTACAACAAATCATGTCAGACTAATTTTTTTCCCTAATCATCAAAAGTTTGCATATTTACTTGCCTTGTAGTTGGGCACTTTGACACACAATATGCCCATGTGGCAATTACATGAAAAAAAGGACATGTAGCCAACTTAGTTAAAATGGAAAAGTGAAAAAAAAACATTAGTTCCCACTTTTAATACAAACCTTAAACCCACACATCACCTTTCATTCTTTTTATTTTTTTTCATCTATTTGCCTCTTTGAAAATAGGTATTAGGTAACTAATCCATTTGGAATTTAGGGTTTGGAAATGGATGAATGGATGGTTGATGGATGAAAATTTCATTCATAAATGTTTTCTTTGAAAACCAAAGTCCTTGTCACATAAAGAATTTTTCAAAAAATTTGCCATATTTAAACAATAGGTTCCAACTTGGAGTAAGTTACCAAAACATAGTAGATTTTGTAAAAAATTATACTTTTTTTGTTTTACTTATAGCCAAATTTTGCTAATTCCTCTTATGGATGATCACTGATGTGGTTACATCACTATTTTTCTTTTTATTTTTTAAATCTTGATTATGCCACTAATAGCCAATTATATAATACTCAAATTTCATGAATCTATCAAATCCTAACATATAAATAAAATTTTAAATGAAAATGATTTGATTTTGTTATATAAGTTGGATCTAGCAAATCATAAAATTTATATGGTTTACATATACACATGATCATTTATGTTCTAATGTTATTTAGTTTATATGACATTTAAGGTTTAAGGTATAATGATTCACAACATACAAGTAATTGTTTGTCCATAATCACCTAGCAATGCTTATTTGAAAACATGGGCTATGTGAAAAGAAAATCAAGGCTTGATTTAAATAAATATATACATCTTCTATTCGAAATATTTGAAAATGTAACAAATCATGGCAACTCATTCATTCATAGAGGTGCCATTTACAACCATTGTGGTATGTTCACACTTTGTGTTAATTAAAATTTTAAAACTCGAACATTAACTACTAATGTTAGGGTTTTAGTTTTTACCCTCACAAAAGTTTAAATTGTTTATCTAGCATTATAACTATAAAAACATGTTTACATTTAATGTCAAATTAACAATTTTTTAAAGATTAGTCATCTAATAATGAATTAACTCATAGTTTTGTTCAAACCTAATTAAACATTAAACTAACATCTTTTATGGAAGAGCTTAGGTGCATGTTGGCAAAGTTAAAATATTTTCATCGTAGCATGACATTTGGGCAACACAAAAACACTTAGAATGATCAAGCTTGTCAAATATTCAATTTGTTTTCATTCTTTGATGAACATATAATTTGTTTCATCATGAAGTTTTATCTTTCATGAAGTTTTTGTTTTTATCTTTGCATCAAGTTATGTCTTTTATTGAAGCAATGTTTGCGCATGAAATTGTTCTTGAAGCCATGTATTTTCTTCAAGTAGGTGTCAAATTTTTAATGCATTGTGCACAACCTTCTTCTTCAAGCTTGATCTTTTATTGTAAACTTCTATAAACAACCTCAATTTTGTTGTGTTCCATGGAATTTTGTTTGTTTTGTGTATCCTTTATTTATGTATGTTGTGTTGTTTTATGAAAGTTGTGAAGATCACTATATGTGTTGATGGATATGAAAGATGATTATGTGATTGATACATGATTTTTTTGTTTTGTTGATATTGTTGTTGTAAATTATATGTTTTCAAAACAATATACCTCTTTTTAAGGTTTTGTGCCAAATTTGATTATTGTAACCAACATCCAAGTTATGATCACATTGGTGTGTCTACATCATCATAATACTAGATGCAGTTTGGGGTTGTTCCTTAAAGAGTTTCATCAATGGGTTTTCATGTTTGGTGCCAAACTTGATCGTTACAATGAACATCTAAGTTGTTAGTGTGTTTACACCATCACAAAATTACATGTAACTTGGGTTGTTACATACAAAGGTCAATCATTAGATGAAGCCGAGGTTGACAACTTAGTTTTTCATCTTTATTTTTCGGTCCAACCATGCTATTAGGAACCACACATGCCCCTTTAGACCATTGCTTTACTCTTAAAATATTATTAGAATTTTTTTATGTTTAAAAAACATTAATTTTTAAATTTTTTTAAAAGTACTATTATGTTAAGGTGTATATTTTTAAAAATCCAAAAATATGTCATTAATTTTTTTTTCAAATTGTGCTTTTATTGTCAAAACTATTTTTAAACTACTTTTATGCGGCTTTTAAGCAATGGTTAGAATTGCTTTTGGTACATGTTAGTATGACTACACCCCTTTATAGAATATGATGATGCATTTTAGCTCAATTTTTAAAATATGAAGTAGATTATAATTTCCTTGTTAATCATTTGATATTTCTAATTCAAATGCAAGATGTTTGATACAAACTATTTGTCCCAATGGAGGTCCAAGTAACTTGTGCCTTGTACAAAATTGCATAAAAGATGTAACTTGTTCATTTGCAACAAATTGTTTACAAGTTAATCAATAGTTTCATTTGTTTGTAAAAAAATCATCATAACATTCAACATTATTTTTAAAAAGCTCATTGTTTGACCATGTGAAAATAAGATGGATGCAATAATGCACACAACTTCAAAACTATGTGGTATCCTAAACATACAAGGGGCCATTGAAAACACATTTTTTTGTTTCAAAACCTTATGGACCTTTTTGTGATGATTACTTCTACCACAAACTAGAGGGTATATGTGTACATGAGCATTACCTGGATTAATCTAAAAATGACTTCAATCATATTTTTTGACATGTTATTAATATCAACACCTTTCAACTTGAGATAATCAATTTGTTGATTTTGAATTCTTTTTGTTTTTGTTGACGTTGTTATTCAATTTCAAAGTTGGTAGTGTGGATATTGTGAATTGACGCCACTATCACCTTGTTCCCTTGTTTAATCACATCCACCACACCATTAAATGTTAAAGATGATTTTCCTTGAATTCACATGTTGCCAAGATTTTTTTAATTAACAATAAGTAGAGGTTTGATTATTCTTATTGACATATCAAAATCCTTGTCAAGTGATGTATTTTCTTGAATGATTTTGTTCAAGCAATCTTCCAACATTCCTAGTTAGTAGAATTGAGTCTTCTCATGATTTAGGTCATGTTGAAAGAATGTAAACTACTTGGATGCTTGAATTTGTTTTTATAGGTGTTGGTGGTGTAGACAACTCCAACAACATTTTCTACTTACATGAGATGAAGGAAAGCCAAGTAGATAAAATTTTTATGACTATAGGTCCAATTGTAACACCTGAATTCAAAACACATACTTGTTTAGTGGCATTAGATCATGCACGTGGAGGACATATCACAAGCTATCCCCTAATTATCTTGTAAATCACCTAATTGTAGTATTGAAACTTGTATTTTCTTGTGGAGTAAGATCATTTTGTTTCCCATTTAGATAATGTAGTTAAAAATGTGATTGAAGTTTCTATAAATTGTTCCCCATCTATCTATCTTTATAGGCAACATCATTTCTTGGCAGTGGTCAATGTTTGTAACTTGCATTCACTAAATCCACAATCTTTTTCCATTTGCAATTCACACTTTCAATCGAAATATTAGGTCAACCACATTCAATCTTGTTACATATTCATCTTTTTTTCTTTGAATTAACACCATCATTTATTGATACTCCCAATTTGATTGGCGAGATTTCCTAGTAGATTTTAATTTACAAACAACACATTCCATTCTCCTTTAAATAGTGAATTTAATTGATTTATCGAGTTCAAACTATAATGAAATTTGAATAAATTGTAAGTACTTGGATTTTAATTCTCCTCAACATTATCAAACTATGCAATGAAATTATCTTGTACATTATCAAACCATTTTGACACATTTGTAGTCTCGCTTTATTGATTGATGCAAACACAAGTCTTCACCAAAATTGCAAAATAGATTGTGTTTGAATTTGCATTCACGAAATTATAAAGATGACATTTCAAGTTGTAATTGTGAAATTACAATCGGGAAGCTTTGATAGAATTTGAGTTGTCCATCAATGTAGATGTGGCAAGATGTCGATGAAGTTTTAATTCAACATAAATTTACATGGTCAATTTTTTTTTACCTTGGGTGACAATTAAACATTTGTTGTTATTTCACTTCATTTTTTAGCAATGGTTTGCCAGTGAATGTCATCTCAAATGCCATGTTAATTTTAATGATAATTAAATAACATCATTAATATCTTAACAAATTTTTGAAATTCAATTTTCACTAGGTGTGAATATACCGCAACATACTATTAAGACGCCACCATACGTGGTTTTTAGGCCTCAATGGTAGTGCTTGCCTTAACACCCAATGTTTAGGTCTAAACATCATGGGCAAACTAACACCAAAAGGCCAACCACTAAACAACATGTCCACACCCAACTTTTTATGATACACTAGAAGAATTCTTGTCCTTTGCAACCAAGAAAGTAATGACAAAATGTCTTAAACTACTAATAATTGATTATAGTAATAGGATATTACTTCAAATCCTATGTGTGAAAAGTTGTAGCCATATATTAGTGGGGTGCATTTGATTAGTAGATGATGACATGGTAACAAGAAGGATGATGTTGTTTTTTCATTACAAGTTTTCATCCATATGGCATCCACAATTGATGATAAAATGACGTGGATGTTCAAAATATCATATGAAAATGTGATTAAGATAAAATCATTTCAAATATAAGTAAAGAATGACTATGCAAATGATATGGACAAAATGATGTGTCATTATATACATAATGTAATCATAAAATTATTTACAATGATTAAAAAATGATTATTAATATAATCACACATAAGGAATTACGACATGCAAGGAATTTATTTCAACTAATGTTATATATATAAATAATATAATTTTTAAATTATATATATTTTGAACATACTTGATATATGATGCATTTAAAATACATATATGAGTAAATTAATTATTACACATTGAAATAATTTTTATTAGTAAAAAATGATATAATAAAAAAATGTTATATTATAATTTTTTAAAAATAGAAATGTAAAATGTGGTAAACATATAATTTATTTTTACATTGAATTTTTATCATCGATTTAAGTAAAGTTTTATATACTATATGTATATAAATAAATATTACACAATTATATTAGAGTATATGTGTAAATTGAATAAATTTTATAATTTAAGAAAAATATTCAATATTCAATATTAATTATTATTTTGTATTATAATTAAAATATGTAAACTAAATTTATAAATAAACTTAATATGATTAATAAAAAATCATATATAAATTTAGATATTATAATTGATTCATAATCCATTTATAAATATTTTATATGGATAAATTTTATGGACCCTATATTGGAAGAAAATATGTATAGTATAATTTACTAAATCAAATGAAGGTTTAAGATATGAAAGACTTATTTTATTTATTCTTGTACTAGCCACAAATCATGTGTTTGAAGTTTTTTCCAAGGAATGCTCATTGAAATATTATTCAATAACAAAATTCAAAATTTTTCTTTTGAAATAATTCACATTCATGTATATATATTTGTGTACATTATTGAAGGAAATTTATGAACAAGTTTTTCATTTTTTCATTTTTTCATTTGGACAATTTATTAATAAGATATGAATCATCAAATTTGAGGTTGTGTGTAATGTTTACATGAAGTATGGACTAAATAAAACAAATCATATATATTAATTCACTACGTCCGTTTGTATGTCTGTTTGACAGGGGTTTTGGGGGGTGGGGGAAGGAGAGGTTGGTGAAGCAGCGGGCGACCGGTGTCAGTTTGTGACGGGGGTTGGACCACCACGGTTTTCGTGTACAAACCGTCTCCACAAAGCATTGTAGCCGTCCGAAGGGTAGGAATGACGGTCGGATCGCATCCCTCTCCCACCGCACCAGAGGCGGATATAAAAACCTTCCCCTCCCCCCTCCCCCC
>Ga0116231_10015006_pt1 | contig 10160 bp, 7 predicted proteins | sample S1TSphgellanicum_2_FD_89695 | JGI IMG/M metagenome (GOLD analysis project Ga0116231, IMG submission 89695) | Host-associated microbial communities from peat moss isolated from Minnesota, USA - S1T2_Fd - Sphagnum magellanicum MG | ecosystem: Host-associated > Plants > Peat moss > Unclassified... | reverse complement strand
TCTTCTCTAATCATCAAACAAAATATTTAGGCTTTACAAGGTTTTATTGTTATTGTTAGTTGTGATGGAGAATTATTTTTTGCATCAAGAACTGTTGAACAATATCTTGGTTTCCATCAAGTACGATCTCTTTTTTTCCTTCTTTTCTTTCAGAGAAATTAGATGAACAGTTTGCTATGATCACGCTATGATTTGTATCAATAGAATAAATCAATTCTGTTTTATTTCATCTCTTTCTCTGTCAAAAATTAATGAAATTATATTTTCTTTTTCAGTCCGATATACTTCATCAAAGTGCATATGAATTAATTCATTCCGAAGATCGAGATGAATTTAAACGACATTTACAATGGAATGAAAAACTTCTTAATGAACATCAAAATTTAACATTAGAACAAATCTTAACGAATTCAGGTAGGAATTTTATATCAAAGAAAAAAAATTTTTTTTTTCGTGTAGAACATGAACATTTATTACAAAGAACTTTCACAGTTCGTTTTCGATGTTTACTTGATAATACATCGGGATTTGTGGTAAGAAATATTTCGAAATTTTTCAGGAGAAAGAAAAAAATTTCTCTTTAGACATTAGAAATCGATGGACGAATAGGAATTTTATATGGACAAAAACCATCTCATACATTAGATGATCACCGTTCATTAGCTTTATTCGGGGTGGCATGTCCATTTGGACCACCATCATTATTCGAAATTCCTCAACGTGAAAGTTTATTTAAATCAAAATATCGTTTAAATTTAGAACCTGTTTCACTTGATCCAAGGTATAATTCTTCATTATTCATTATCAACATATTATTTTCTTTTACTTCAGAGGAAAATTAATTCTTAATTATACCGATCATGATTTAACACAAATCGGGAGTGGATATAATTGGATTCATTCCGATGATTTAAAATATTATGCTACAGCTCATAAAGAATGTAAGATGAAAAATCCCGGAAAAGGAAATATTTGTTTTATTTAATAGTAATAAAAACCGGTACATCGGGTCTTGTTTGTTATCGTCTTCAAACCAAAGATGGTCGTTGGCAATGGTTACAATCTTCGATGAGAATTATTTATAAGAGTAATAAACCCGATTTTGTCATCGCCAATCATCGACCATTAACGTAAGAAAAAAAAATTCCGGAAGAAAGGCAAAAAGCTTCCGTTGAAAAGAAAAAATGGGCGTTATTGAAAGACACACACATGGCTTTTATCTTTGTACATCTGCTTTTTGTTTTTTAGGGATGATGAAGGTGAGGAATTATATTATAAACGTGGTACAGAATTTAAATTACCTTATCCATGTTTATATGATTTTGATACAAATTTTAATTCAACTATTAATGATGAGGAGAATTATTCATTAAAACCTCATTCAACAATAATCAAAAATTCGAATACAAATTCATCATTATCATTAACCAATAATACACGTGCAACGAAAAAAATTTCTAAAACAACAAATAAACAACCAACAATCAATTCATTTACTTCAAATTCTTCATCAACTTTTGATCCATATTATAATTCATATCCAACAGCTTATGTTTCATCCTATCCAACGGATGTAACAACAGCAAGTTTTATTGAAGCAGCAACCAATAATTATACAAGCAATACGAATAATTCCAATGATTTATTATTAGTCAATGAAAGCAATCCATATAGTGGAACATATTCGAATTATTATGCGGCAGCTTTACAACAACAATATCAGAATAGTTTAACACCCTATCATGCTGTTTATTATCAAGATACAAGTAATAGGTATTATACAAATCATCGAACATCACCAACGATTAATGAACAAAATTATCATCAACAAGCCCAAACACATGAGAATTATTTTATCGAAACAAATAATAGCAATAATCCATATTCATATTATTTATATAATAAAACTCCTGCAACAACCAATCATGGACATGATTCGAATAATAATCTTTCTCTATTCGATGTTTCTTTATCAACACCAATTCATCATTCTGTTATAAAACATTCGACTAAAAGATAGTCGAAATTAATTTCCTTTTCTTTTCTTTTTGTCTTTTTCCCCATTTATGTATGTCTATGTGTGTTTCAATGATCTAATATACATTCACCTTTCAACCATTCAAGCGTATATTCTTTCTAATCTGATTATAAAATAGTGATGTTTTGTTCAAACCAGCTGCTCATATAATTCACCTGCATAGCACATATATATTGAAGATGAGTATTTTGAAAGGCAGCTGGTTGACATGCCGCTTATCAATTTGGTTGTTTTCTTTTTTTCTAAAAAATGAACGATCGATTGATCGATGAACAATTGCTCTCAAAAACTAATCTGTCAATCATATTCTGTTCAACTTCAAGTCAACTTTATCTTATTCCTATTTTTCTTTTTAATTATGCCAGACGTTCTAATTGGTAAAATACGTTCGTCGCGTGTTCGATTGTAATCAGAAGAAGAAAAAAAAAAACTCGAACAATGACAGATTGTCAAAGTAAAACTAGAAACATACAAAAAAAAAGGAAAGAGAATCTAATGTGCGTGATGAATAGATGTAATATACCTTGGGAATCAGATGATGCTCTCTTTTTGTTTTAGATTTTATTTTAACCTCCTGCTGTCTATTGACACTCTAATTGTGTGACGTAATTATGACTTGAATGTGGGTGTTGTCGTCAATTTATCTCTAGCACCCAACGGAATGACTTACTCACTTGGGCGGGATCAGCAGACATGTGAATGTGTAAAAATTTTTTCCATTTACACAACTGAAAAAAATCACTTTTACTTTTTTGTTTTTGATTTGTTAGAATTAAAAGAATTGATTGGAGAGATTTTTTTTTTAATTTCTACACGCAATTGATCCATCTGGATAGTTGTTAAGTGAACATGTGTGTCGAATGGTGAGATCTAATTTTCGCGTTTGGTTATTACTAGATGTATGTATTTAAATTGTCTATTCGATGAGGTGTCATCGATGATAACACATATTTCGAATCTACTTTTTGGTGATCAGTTCATCGTTGTTGTTAACACATTTGTTGAACTTACCGACTGAAATTATTTTCATCAATATTTTGAACTCAATTCTGACCGATTCATTTGCCTTAGGCCAAGGAACGTCTGCTAATCGGGTTGGATATTTCTTCTTCTTTTTATCAATGCTTGTTTGAGGACACGTAATGTCTCTTTTTTTCCTTCTTTTATATGTGCGTGTTGTTCAACCGATTAAATGATGGTTGAATTCTAGTAGTCATTGATAAGCGTATTATTGCGCTTCATTAGAACAAGCATAGAAATATGTATATGTGTGGTCAGCAGGTGATCTGTACCTGGATGTTTGGTGAATGAACAATGTTGAAATTAGAGGAAGATCGAACGAACAAGATAAAAGCATATAGGTACAGCAGATGTGATATTCGGTTTAGATGAATAGACAATATGTTAATGGGTTTTTTTATGTAATTTAAAAAAAATTCTTTTCCGTTTTGATGATGATGTCTAAAGCAGGATTCTACACTCGTTTTCTAATTATACTAAAGCATGAATAGGATTTTATTTGATACTAACAAAATTCATTTGCTAAACAAAATTGATATTGATCGATAGATTCTCCCTCTGTTCCATATGATGGATTATTCTTCTTGGAAAAAAATCAGATATAGTAATGTCTCTAGAGTGAAGCGGCTTCATTAAATTATAATAGATGCACTCGGTTTGTTTGCTAGATTCAGACAGTGATCGACGACTTTCAACACTTTTCTATTTTGATGTAACATAGATGTCAGTAGTTCTCATAGAAATTATATTCTAAACATTGAAAATATTCAATCAAACTAACTGAATAATTCATGTTCATTCGATAACATCTAATCGATAATTATATAGTAAATATGTACGTATAATAAAAGTCATATTTGAATGAGAGATGATTTTTTGACAAATGATTGAGCTTGATGCATCAATAATGTTGACTCTATGGAACAGAATCAATTGAAATAATCTTCTGCAAATTGATTAAAAGAAGATAATCAATTAAAGTAATATGAAACGATGTTGTTGATTGACTTTTCATTTTTAATTGACACGAAAACAAACCTTAGATTGCATTACAAAGTCAATGAAAGATGGGGAAAATGTTGGATTTCAAGGTTCGTTCGAAAATCGATTCCTGTCAAATTATAGAAAAAGAGTTCGGCAATGCAATTATTTCAGGAACAATTTCTAATTTTTATTTGCTTGTGACACATCATCATTAGGAAAAAGAACTCTCGGTACAATAAGTAATTAACATATAATTTCTCGGTTATTTCACTATGGTATTGTAACTGCTTATTACTTTGATTTTTATGCAAAAAGAATTTATTTATAAAAACCGGATGTTGTTACAGAGAGAAGAATAACAAAGGGCATACTTTTAGCATTTACATATTAGCACTGTTTGATCCAAGGACAACATAAATTTTCCTTCGAAGGTATAAGAAAGAACGTCATTTCCTCTTTAATAACATATTACAATCGATTGAATAGAACAATTATTATTCAGAATACCTATCAAATCATCGCAACATACTTTGATCATTTCCGAGATCATCTATCAGACAAAAAAAACCTGTATAATTGAATATCATTATCCTTGTCAAGTAAAACCACAACATTATTACATTGATTTGATCTTTTAACTTCTCAAAGCCTTGAAGAAAGAAAAAACGAACGTTGATCAAACGCATGAAAATCTTTTATCCGATATTTGTTCTGAATGCAAGTGAAGATCTGAGTATTTTATTATGTATTCTGAAAAATAAAAATCGATGAAAAAAAAACCGCGATGTTAATCAAGGCACTTCGAAATCTTGTATTTTTTTTCCTCTCTTTCTTTTCGTTTGATTCAACATCGAGATATACGAAGAAAAGAAAATAATAAATCGATCAACTGAATGATGTTGTTGACATTAGTAGCAAGTTTTTTTGTAGCACATTTGTGAACAACAGTCACCATTATTTGAACACCATGTACCAGGACAATAACAACCAAAACCAACACCGATAAATGGACTGATTTTTGGATCACATTGAAAATGTGTCCAAACAGTTCCAGGCATGGATGATGCGCCAACTTGTTGTTGATTGGAATGAAATCGACCGTTTTTGTCGAGTTTTTTATGAAAAAATAAAACAGTTGCATCAGTTGATAATGGTATTCGAGAAATAAGAATCATTAAAATAAATAATACGAACATTTCTTCTCAGACTTGAACAACAATTAAATATATATCTTAGAAAATGACGGTAAGACGTTTAACCTGTAATAATAATGACTAGGATGACAATGATTAAGAGTTAAGATGTAAGAAGAAAAGAGAAAAAGAGAAAAAAAAGAAGAAAGAAGACGTTCCGAACACCGGGAAATGTGAAAGAAGGTTTGCTCTTATGCATTCAAACATTGAATAGAACCTGTTATTCTATTGAATTACCGAATGATTTTATATCGAATGAGAAATGAATTCTGTTTTATTAATTATCGAAATAAAAATTACATGAATAATATTTATTGATTCTTTCTTGTGTTTTTGTATTTGTCTACCTTTATTTAATATACAAGTTGATCACTAGGATTTCTTTCTTCGTTATTTTTATTTTATATTTTCTTATTCGATTATTAAAGAAATGATTGAGATGTCAAGAGAAGAAAGAAAAGAAATATATTCTTGAATTGCTCTCTCCTGCCGAGTATGTTTTAGATTGATGTGTGCACCAACTTCTCGTCCGTTCCGTTCGTTTATTTGCCTGTAATTTTGACAAACGTCTTACATACTTTCTCCGATTACCATTCTTCTATTATTATATTTCAAGCATCAACATAGTCAATAATGCTTGCGTCCAGATGGAATAATACCAACATCACTCATCTACCATTAATATTACCTAATTTAGGTTTGTTGAGTTTTATTTATTTATTCAGTAAAAAGAAATCGAATTTTCTCTTTCAATATTAATTACAAAGTAGAATTAAATGAACAGTATGAGAATTCATTCATATATTAAAAATATTTCTTCAGATTATCTTAATCAAATAAATGAGTCATGAATACTAACACTAAAATTATCGAAATGAAATTTCTATTTGAAAACTGTGCGTGTTGTTAAAGAAGTTAATATAAAGTCTTATGTTACTAGGTAATACATCTCAACAACAACAACCGGCATTGTTACAAAATGCATTACGTCGTCCTTCGTCTACGGATAGTATACAATCGATGGATAATGCTTATTCTCTTGAACATTTATTTACAGCATTACGTCGTCGAATTCGTCGGATTGTTCAAATTTATGATGCCACATCATTTTATCATGCATTAAAAATTTGTGCACGAGTTTTTCGATCTTATGCAAGTTATAATTTGAATACCATCGATGAATTTGCTCGTCGTTTGAATAAAAGTGCACGTGATAATCGTAAAGTTTTAGAATTTATTGATCAATTTCGTCTTCAATTATCTGAACTTCGTCATTGTCATTCGACATTTGAAGCCGAATTATTAGTAACAACATTAGCAATTGATTTTCATGAAAATGATTTAAATCAAAAACAACAAGAACAAAATTTACTATCCTCAGTCGGAAAATTTTCTCCACGAAGTCGTTTTTCCAAATTTCGTCTTCAACATATTCGGCAAGCTATTGAATTAAAATCACAATTAAAACAAACAAATGAACATTTACAAATTTTACTTTTCGATGAATTTAATGCAAATTTAACTGATTTATGGAATGAAAGTGAAAAATATGTTTCCGCATCGATACCATTTCATGATCATCATATGACCTATGTTCTTCGTCTTATACCAGATATAGCATTAAAATTTGAATATGCTTTACAATTATGTACAAAATTATTTGATCTTGAAACAGCAATGCTTGAAAATCATCCTCAAATAAATCAAAATTCAACGACAACACCGCCAATTTTAATGACATTAACTCCTCGATCGGAATATAATCATCAAATACGAGATGTACCCAAAACACGAGTGAAACCAACGAAAAAATCTCATAAACCATCGGCATTTTTTTCAGCGGATGTCACCAGTGCTTCATCAGTTTCATCAGTTACTAAATTAACGAATATTATCGCAAGTCCAAGGTGAAATAAATTGAATAAAACACTCCGTGAAGAATTTTTTTTGTTTTGCTTATTTAGACCGGCATCACGACGTGAAATACCGGTAGAGATAATGAATCAACACGATGATAAACCAATATTTCCACAATTAATTCCTCCAAATGAACAATCTGTTCCTAATAAAAATGATCAAACAAAACTTCAATTACTTCTTGAACAATTAAGCAAACGTTTAATCGATGAAGAATTATATCGTGAACGACTTCTTGATTGTCTTAAACAAACAGCGAAGAAATCCGAACAATTAAATCAATTTCCAAAAACGAATATGTTAGCATTAGTGATGTCGGATAATCCAGCTGTAGTAGAATATCAAAAAGCACTTTATTTTAGTGATTATAAAATACATAAAAGTGTAGCCAATGAATTAAGTATTGCAATTAGAGAAACACAACATCGAATTGATTGGATTCATATGGTACAAAAACGAGCTCGACAATGTCTTGGCCAATAGGAATATCTTATGATACATTGAACGATTCAGTTTTCTTTTTTTTAATAATTAAATTTGATAAAAAAATAAAGAAAAATATTTGGTATTTTCATCTCTCCGAAGAAATCATAAATTAGAGTTTGAAGATAATTGCATTGATTTAATTAATCTCAACATTACTTTCATCTTTCATAAGTGCAGTAATTATCTTCTATATATAGACTGTCTAGGTTTCCTTTTGTCCTCAATTGTAAATTATAGGCTGTCTATCGTTCTTTCATTTCGAAGAATTCATACCTGGATATTTTAAAAGTCAACGTAATCTGAACTATATTTATAGTTACTGAGTGAATGAAAGTTTTTTTAGATTTACATGAAAGTGATGAAAAACAAAGCAGAAATGAAGGTTTACCATTTCTATATGATTCATCATCGATAGAAATTTATTTTCACACATTTTAGATCTTCGTAGTTTAGACATGATCTCTTCAATTATTTTTGAATATGATAGCAAAATTCAATTCAGTAATTGCAAATGAATAATTCATAAGATGACACATTTCATCGAGATAAGTACTGAATAAAATTCATTATACACTACCTCGGAAAATATGGCGACGTAACAAGATCTTTTGAAAAACATGTATCAATAACGTCAATAGAATTTCCTATAGAAATATTTCAACAAGCAGATTTCTTTCCGAGGATGAACTTAATTTCTCCGAGACATAAACTTCCGTTCTCGTTCGTATTCAATTACGACTCGTCTGTAGATAATACATGTACTCAGTTATTGAGAAACTTAAATCACAAAAGCAGACTTCCAATTATCCGATTTCCTATTTGTTAAATGCCGTGCTTTATGAAAGAAAATCACTTGATATCGATTTCTCGAACGATGAATTCTTCTTCTTTTGATTGTTTCTAATTTAAAAAACAAACGAAAAATGACAACAAAAAAGTAAAACTTCAACAAAATATTTAAACTAAATTTACGATGTATTTTGTGCAGTAATTGTCCGAGATATAGCGGTTTGTCGACGTTGTGTTAACATATATCGTGAAAGTTCACGACGAAATTTCATTCCACAAAATGAATAAAGAAAAAAATTTATTGAATATGATGCATAGGATATATGTTGTGTGATAATAACAATAATATAAAATAATTCTGCCCATTGTAGATTATTATTATAATCTGATGCTTCATTCTGATTTGTTGCTGATCGGGAATGAGATATTTGATCAAATGTCGATACATTTTGATTATATTGTTTGACATTCCCATGTGATTGGGTAGAATTTTCATAATTCTCGATGGGTATGATATTTTTTATGGTATAAATTTTTAAACCGATGGTGCATATATGTGAAGGCGCATTAAGAACAAGAAAACATGTTGAGACAATAATTAGCATACGTGTAACGCGATAGGATTGACTTTTCGAACGTACAAATGATGCGCGACGCATTAAGTCCATCGAACGAGCTCGTCCATTCAGAGAAAATGAATCACCATTTGTTTGATTTAAAGGAAATGAACACTATATTAATCGAAAAAGAAAACATCCTGTAATTAATTCCTTTGATTATCTCATTAGGTTTTCTGTCTCAATATAATTCCAATCTAAAACCTTCAATTTCTAACAAATCTTAATCAGGTTTTCAAAAGTCTAAACTTCCGTTGAGTCGTTTTTTTTCTTATTCTAATTTATACTTTCGTCAGTAAATAATTTTGAATAATTAATAAGGGCAATCTATTGAGAAATATATTTGATTAGGATAAAAATAAGGAAAGAAATGGAGTTCATACCCTAGAATTTGTTGTCGAATTACTTCCATAGACTCTTGCTTGAAAATTTGCACTGAATGGAAATTCGAAGGATGAAGGATTTCTCTTTCGGAAGGTTAATGGTAATATTTCCGATGAATTTTGATGACGTTTTATAAAACGAAATTGTTGATTATTCTGAAAACTTTTTCTTAAATGTGATACAATTAATATATTTAATATTGTTATAATCGTAAATGGAAGAAGAAAGGATAATAATGCATCAGATAAAAACCATTTTAAATCTAATTCTTCATGACAAATATCATAATCATTATATCCTACTAAAGCTAAACAATAGATAATACCGAATATGATGAACAATGCAACGATTACATAATGAATTAGATGAATCTTTTTTTCGACAAATACACTTAATGGAAATCGAACAGCAATAAAACGTTGAGCAGTAAAATGAGCTGTAAAACAAGCGGATAATAATTCCGCTAGATGAGAAAGAAATGATAAAATACGGCAGAGTTTTTCACTATTTGAACGTGTTAGATCACTAATACAACGAGAAATAAGTGCAAAATTAAATAGAAGATCCGTTAAAGCTAAAGATAAAAAGAGATTCAATTCCGATTATTTTGTTTTTCTATTTACCAAGAACAATTAATGTACAATTATTAAAATTCTTTGATAGCGATCTTTTTGATAACATAATTATCGTCAAAAAATTTCCACAAATCCCAATAATAGATACAATAAAAAT